>OQVN01000190.1_pt1 | contig 23895 bp, 23 predicted proteins | sample 1691621 | NCBI WGS metagenome assembly OQVN01 (sample SAMN03418278, study PRJEB22391) | human gut metagenome | biome: human-gut; feature: organic feature; material: feces | host: Homo sapiens | place: Tanzania | collected 2013-01 | reverse complement strand
GTAGAAAACTTAAATTTTGCCCGGTTCTTTCATAATTCGTTGTGTGGGAACCGGGCACATTTTTACAAAAAGAATTAAAGAACTCTTATCTTTATTGAAAAAATCGTAAATCTGTTACAAAATAAAAAAGGATTTTGTTCAAAATCAAAAAAAGGAGTTCCCAGCTGATGAAGATTATACATTGCGCGGACATTCATGCGGATTCCAGAATGGGAACGCATTTTTCCAAGGAGCAGGCGGAGCTTCGGCGGAATGAGATTGTTGATTCTTTTGCAAGAATGGTGGCTTTTGCAAAGAAAAATGGCGTAAAGGCGGTTATTATTGCCGGTGACTTGTTTGATACAAAAGAAAACCAGCAGAAAAAAATAAAACAGCGGATTTGTTATATAATCGAGCAAAATCCTGAGATTAGTTTTTTGTATCTTCGCGGAAACCATGACGAGGACGTTGATTTTTTTGAGGAAAAGTCAATTCCGAACCTAAAGCGTTTTTCAAAATCAAAGTGGACAAAATATTCCTGCGAGAATATTGATATTTATGGGCGCGAATTTTCTTCTTCAATTCCTGTGGCGTCCTACAGCGAGCTGAATCCCGACCCGGCGCGCGTGAACATTGTTGTTCTTCACGGTCAAATTGCTGAATACAAGACAAAAGATGATGCTCCGGCAATTTCTTTGCCAAAACTGACGAATAAAAACATTGACTACATTGCGTTGGGGCACATCCATGATTTTAAAATCGAAAAACTTGATGGGCGCTGCTCGTGGTGCTATTCGGGTTGCCTTGAAGGGCGCGGTTTTGACGAATGTGGAAAAAAAGGTTTTGTACTTTTAAATATTGAAAATAATAAAGTTGAGGCGGAATTTGTTCCTTTTTCAAGCCGTGTTATTCACGAAATTCCTGTAAAACTTTATGGTTCGCTGGATTTTTCAGAAATCATGAAAAAAATAACAGATTCGCTAGCAGGAATTCCTTCTAAGGATATTGTTCAGATTGATTTGACAGGCGAACTTTCTGAGGAAACGGAAATTGAGCCGGAGTCATATCAGTCGGCTTTGGCTTCAGATTATTTTTACATCCGCGTGAGAGACAAGACAGAGACAAAAATTGACTACACAAAATATGAAAAAGATGTTTCCCTAAAAGGTGAATTTATCCGTCTTGTAAAAAATCAGCATAACCTTTCCGAAGAGCAGAAAACAAAGATTATTTTGACAGGAATAAAAGCATTGGCAGGGAGACTTTAGCAATGGAAATCGTAAAAATTCACATAGAAAATTTTGGAAAATTTCACGATACCAGCATAGATTTAAAAAAAGGCGTAAATTCATTTATCTATGAAAATGGATGGGGAAAAACGACTCTTTCAGTCTTTATAAAAGCAATGTTTTACGGAATGGAATACACAACCTCAAAAGACGTTGAAAAGAACGAAAAGCTAAAATATTTTCCGTGGCAGGGCGGCATTTACGGCGGAAGTATGATTTTTAGCCACAACGGTAAGGAATATCTTTTGAGCAGAACTTTTGGGCTCAAAAAAAACGAGGACACATTTGAACTTCGCGATTTGAAAACGAATAAACCTTCCTCTGATTTTACGGAAGATTTGGGAACAGAAATTTTTGGAATCAACCGGGATTCTTATGCGAGAAGCGTTTTTGTTACACTAAAAGATTCTCCGGTCGGCTCTGCGGACATCACTGCAAAACTGAACAATCTTGTTGAAAGCGGTGATATTTCAAATTTTGAGGAAGCGGCTGAAACTCTTGAAAAAAAAGCTAAGGAGCTGCATGGAAGGAACAAGGGAACAGGCGAAATCCCGGCTATACAGCAGAAAATTGACAAAGATAGATACTATATAGAAGAAATTGATTCAAAATTAAAAGAAAATGCGGCTTACGAAAAAAAAGTCTCTGGAATTCAATCTGAAATAATTGAATTAAAAAAGCAGCAGGAATCTGTTGCATCTCAAATTTCTGTCTGCGCAAAATTTGAAGGCAAAACAAGATATGAGCAGCTGAAAAATGACCTAAAAAAATCAGAAAATGAAAAAAAATCACTTTGCGAATTTTTTAACGGACAAATTCCGACTGATGAAACTGTAAGAAAAATCGATTCAATTTCCAACAACTTTACAACAGTCGAATCAAACATCAAGAACCAATCGGCAACTCAAAGTGAAAAAGATTCTTATGTGGACTTGAAAAATTATTTTGCCGGCGATATTCCTTCAAAATCTCAGATTGAGGAATGTCTAAAAACTGACAATGAATATAAAAATTTCAAGCAGTCGGAAAACTCAAAAAAGCTTACGGAACAGGAAGCTGCGGAACTTAATTCATTGAAGAAAAAATACGGAAATTCTGACGTTTCAGAAGAAAAAATCCATAATTGCATTTCTGATATTTCAAAAGTGCAGGAAGAAAAAAATAAAATCAACGAGCTTAAAAATGAACTTTTTGCGGACGAAAACAACTTGAACTCACTTTTGCAGCAAAAACAGAAAAATCCAAAACGCATTGTGTTTGTTGTGCTTGGAATTTTGGGCGCGGGGGCTGGAATTTTTGCCTTTGTCTTGAACAATATGATTCTTGGGCTTGCCGGACTTGCAGTTTTTATGCTTTTTATGATTCTGGCGATTGCCGCAAAAGGAAAAAAACAGGATTTTTCAGAATTTGAGCAGAAAATTTCTAATCTTAAAAAAGAAATTGCGGAAAAGCAGAGCCACGCGGAAAATCTGGAAGCCGCCTACAAGAATTTCATCAGAAAATATTCCTCAGAGGAAAAATCTGAGATTGGCGCGCTTACAAAAATCAGCACGGAGTTCAGCGACTATTCACGGCTTCTGCAAAAAGAAGATGACTACAAAAATTGGCTGAACATGCAAAAATTCACGCCAGAAGAATACGAAAACAAAATCAAAGCTTTTACAAAACGCTACTGCAAAACGGAAAATATTTCTTCTGTGCCTGCGGACATCCAGATTTTGAATGAAAAACTTGCAAAACTCGATTCCCTTAAAAAAAAGATTGACGCGGATTCTGAAAATCTAAGAATTCAGCAGGAAGAAAAAGCCAAGCTTGACACGATTTTTGCCCAGTACAGGACTGAAAAAACTTTGAGCTATGCAAATCAGGCTCTGCAGATTCACAATAAACTTACGGAAATCAAAAACATTGAAAATCAGATTCTTTCCGAAAAAAAGAAAATTGAGCTTTTTGAAGCCGATCCAAACAACAATATTGAGTCTTTTGAAAACCTTAAAAAGCCGGAAAAATCGGTTGATGTTCTGCAAGATGAATTGTCGGACATCGGGGAAAAAATTTCTTCCAAAAACAAGTCTCTTTCCGACTGTCAAAAAATAATCAGCGACAATCTTGCCGTTACAGAAAAAAAAGTTGACATCGAGACAGAAATCGAACAGCTTTCAATTGAAAAGCGCGAGAAATCCGCCGAATACGAGATTTTTTCAAAGACCCTGGTGCTGCTTCAGAAAGCCAAGGAAAATCTTGACTCAAATTACAGCGATCCGATGAAGAAAGGGTTTGAAAAATATGTAAAAATGCTCGGCTCTTCCGTAAACTTGATTATAAACACTGATTTGGAGGTTTCGGTTGATGACAACGGCAAGACACACAAAAGCAATTTTCTTAGCGACGGCTATAAGGACATGGTGAACTTTTGTTCGCGGATGGCTCTTGTTGATTCGCTCTTTAAAAATATCAGACCGCCAATCATTTTGGATGATCCGTTTGTAAATCTTGATGATGAGAAAATTCCGAATGCGCTGCAGCTTGTAAAAGAAATTTCAAAGGAAAACCAGGTGATTTATTTTGCATGCCATAAAAGCAGGGCAGTGTAAAAGTTTTTAGGTAATTTTGCTGGCTAAAAACTTGGTCTTTTCTCGTTCGACACTTCTTTTCTTTTCTGCTATGATTTGCGTATGAAAAGCGATTATCTTACTTCAAAGCCGGCGTTTTATGCGCTTTTTGTTTTTTCTCTTCCGATTATAATTGGCAATTTGTTTCAGCAGCTTTACACGATGGTCGATTCGGCGGTCGTGGGGCGTTTTGTGGGCGAGCAGGCTCTGGCGGCGGTTGGGGCTTCGTATTCGCTTACGGTTGTTTTTATTTGCGTGGCGATTGGCGGTGGCGTTGGTTCTTCTGTGATTGTGAGCAAGTATTTTGGCGCACGCAATTTTTCTGCGATGAAGACGGCGGTCAGCACTGCGTTTTTGACGTTTCTGGGAATCAGCATTTTTCTTGGCGCGGTGGGAATTGTAATAAACCGGCCGCTTCTAGTTGCGCTGAAAACTCCTTATGACGCGCTGGACATGGCTCTTGTCTATCTGCGCATTTATTTTCTAGGGCTGCCGTTTTTGTTCATGTACAACGTGATTTCTTCGATGTTCAATGCGCTGGGAAAGTCGCGGATTCCGCTTGTTTTTCTGATTTTTTCTTCTGTGCTGAATGTTGCGCTGGATTTTGTGTTTGTTGCGGTTTTTAAGACCGGCGTTGCGGGTGCGGCTTGGGCTACGCTGATTGCTCAGGGACTTTCGTGCGTTTTGTCGTTCGCGGTTTTTATGAATACGCTCGGAAGATTCAAGGATTCGGATGATGGCGTTGCTGTGACGAAAGAAGCTGGTTGCAGCGGAAAATTCCGTTTTTTTGATGGTCGCGAGCTTGCTTCAATGGCGAAAATCGCGATTCCTTCTATATTGCAGCAGTCCACCGTTTCTATTGGAATGATGCTGGTTCAGTCCGTGGTGAATAGCTTCGGCTCGGAGGCTCTAGCTGGATATTCCGCGTTCAGCCGGATTGCCTCGATTGCGATTGTACCGATGGCGGCATTGAACAATTCGATGTCTTCATACACTGCGCAAAACATCGGTGCAGGAAAACCGGAGCGTGTTGTAAAAGGCTACCGGGCGGCAAATTTCATGGTCGCATTTTTTGCGGTAACTCTTTGCGTGTGTATTGAGATTTTTTACCGTCCGCTGATTTCTCTTTTTATCGGAGCAGGCGGAAGCGAAACTGCCTTGCGGACAGGGCAAGCGGCTCTTCGTTTTGAAGGATTTTTTTACTGCTGGATAGGATTTAAGATGGCTTGCGACGGACTTTTGCGCGGAGCTGGCGACATGAAAGTTTTTACGCTTGCAAATCTGATAAATCTTTCAATCCGCGTTGTTGTTTCAATTGTCTGCGCTCCACGGTTCGGAATAGAATGGGTCTGGTATTCCGTTCCGATGGGCTGGTTCATGAACTTTGTGATTTCGTTCGCGGAATACAGAACGGGAAAGTGGAAGCGATAGGTAGAAACTCAAGAAAGTATTTAGTATTATGTATGTGTAATATAAAAAATAAAATTGGAGAAGAATATGAAAAAACTTTTTATAAGTGTTTTTGCTTTTTTTGTTATCAGCTCGGTGTTTTCCGATGAATTTAAGATAACTCGAGAAATTCCTGAAAATTTTACGGGAACTTATGTTTCTGTTTTATTTGATAATATTTTGAAGAACACTCATTCTTATGAAGAAGCTATGTCAAAAAGTCACAGTGCCGGAAATTATGACATTCTTATGTTGAACAATGAAATATGTTATTCAGATTTGTGGTTTCATGATGGTTATGCAATTGATGCAAAAGAAATTGATAAATGGAATTTTTTCAAAAAAGATAATGATTATTTTCTTACCGATGAAAAAGGCTCTGATTATATAAAGATTGGGAACGAGTCAGACCATAAAGGTTATGAGGCTTTTAATAGATACGTTCTCCCAGTAATCTTTGAGGATGTTTTGCAAAACTCAGAGATAAAAATACAAAATGACAGAATAACAATTTATGATAAAGAATTCCGCTGGTTTAAGGATTCTAGTTATTGTCATGGCACAAACTGTTCTATCTGGCTGTATGGCGACATGGGACTTTGTGTCCTAAAAATTGAAGGTATTGCCGCGCGAATCTACAAAGAAAAACCAACAGAATACAGAATGTGGTATGAAGATTCTGATGATTTGTTGCTTGAAATTCCTCTTTTCTACTGGAATGATAAAAACTATCCAAATATTAATGTTTTAAATTTGAATAAAAAAGACCTTAGGCTTATTAGAAATCTTGTTTTTGCAAAACATGGTTATGCCTTTAAGTCTGATGACTTAAGAAATATATTTAAAGATTTCAATTGGTACAAAATTAATCCAAACTTTAAGAATTCTGATTTGTCGGCAGAAGAGATAGGTTTAGTAAATAAAATTAAAGATTTAGAAGGAAAATAATTTTTTTCACAAAATTTTTCTAATTTTTCTCAAAATTCAGCACATTTACTTCCAACTAAACATATAGATTCTATAGTGTAAAAAGGAAGGGTAAAATATGAAAGAAAATGTGTTGTTAAAGGTTAAGTCTTGTTCTCAAAATGACGCGTTGGCTCTTACTTATTATTTATATCAGCTTTGCCTTGACAAATCTTTTATGTCAGATACTGAGGAATTGCAATATTTGTTCAATGCTCTTGTGGAACGCTTATGCTTGCAGGAACATTTGGAGTCTATTCTGAATATATTTATACAAAAACTTGAAAAAGAAAAATACCTTATTCCTGTGGAAGTAAGTCCTCGATACTTGCATCCTTACGCTTATAAAGGAAAGCTAAAAATAAATTACAGGGAAGATGAGGACATTTATCAAAATGCTGGAAATTGGGCATCAAACACGCTCCGCGATATTAATCTGATTCGGATTGTGTTTTCTTGTTCAAAATCAGAATGTTATTTTGCAAAAATTGTTGCGCTTACTTTTTTCAAAAAAGCAGGAACTGTCAGTCTAAAAGACATTGCCTCTTCAACTAAAATTGCTGTTCCTTCAAAAATAAAAAAGGCTGTAGAGGATGTAAGTACCGTTCAGTTTGCAATTGATGTTTTAAAGTTGAATAAAGACGAAGGCTTGTTTTTGCAATCTATATATAGGCTTCAGTCCGTAAAAGAAATGTATGATGTCTGCAATTCATTTTTTCATGAAGATGATTTTTCTCGTATTGATATTTTTTCAAAGTGCATGGGCAAAAGTCAGCGTGAAATTCGCATGATGTTAAAAAACGACCAAAAACTTGTCGCTTATGGTTTGGTTGATAATGAAGGCAAATTGGAAACAGACGCTATTGATGCAATTTCTGAAAAGGACATGAGGCTTTATTTTATCGACATAATAAAGAATGAAAAAGCCGAAAACTCTTATGAGCCAGATTCTTTTAGTATTCCAAAAGAAAAAACAGAAATTGCCATTCAGCTTTTAAAAAGCAAAAATGCCTGCAACATTCTTCTTTACGGTGCTCCCGGTTCTGGAAAAACCGAATATGCAAAAATGCTTGTTGAGCAGTCCGGACTAAAAATGTCCACCTATAAAAATGAACTTGAAGTCTGCGAAAAAAGCGATTCTGAAACAAGAGCAATAAGCCGCTTGAACTGTTATCTTTCGCTAAAAAAAGACGATTCAGTTTTGGTCGTTGATGAAGCCGAAAATGTTCTTCAAACTAGGGATTTTAATTTTTTTCACGGAATTAGTTCTTCCAAGAAAGGCACTGTAAACAGAATGTTGGAACAATCTGAAAACAAGGTGATTTGGATTGTGAACCACACAAACGAAATGGACGAATCCACTTTGCGCCGCTTCACGTATTCCGTAAAATTCAACCAGATGCCAAAGCAGATTTTGCGTTCAATTGCGGAAAGCAAACTTAAAACTTTGAATATTCCACAAAGACTAAAAACCGACATTCTTGACATGTCCAGTAAATACAAGGTTACAGGTGCTTCTGTTGAAAATATCGTAAAGGCAATAAAATCTTTTGACTATCAGAATTGCGGCGAAAATAAAATCCTTTCCGATGTAAAGCTGGTTTTGGAAGCAAATTCTTCACTACTATATGGAAGACAAAAGATTCGCGATGAGGTAAAAGGCTCTTACGATTTGTCTGTCTTGAACACTTCGGTAAAAGCCTGCGAAATTGTGGAAATGCTAAAAAATGCGGAAGAAAACAAGGACGAAAAAAATCCAGCTAGCGTCAGAATGCTTTTTTACGGAATGAGCGGAACTGGCAAAACTGAGCTTGCCCGCTACATTGCGCAAAGTCTGCAAAAGCCGCTGCTTTTAAAACGCTGTTCGGATTTAATAAGCTCTTATGTTGGTGAAACTGAATCCAATATAAAAGCTGCTTTTGATGAGGCTGAAAGTTGCGATTCAATTCTTTTGATAGACGAAGCGGACTCGTTTTTTTCCGACCGCAACAAGGCTCATTACGGTTGGGAGCGCACAATGGTGAATGAATTTCTTACGCAAATGGAAGAATTTAGCGGAATTATGATTTGCACCACGAACTTGCGTAAAATTATGGATCCGGCAATGCAAAGGCGTTTTCATATCATCACGGAATTCAAGCCGCTTACGGAATGGGGAATTCAAACTTTGATGAAGAACTATTTTGGTTCATTCAATTTTGAAAATACTCAGCTAGAAGATCTTCTAAAATGCAGTTCTGTGACACCGGGAGATTTTGGCTCGTTGAACGCAAGGCTTCGCTTTGTTTCAAAAGAAAAATTGACTTCGGAATACATCGTTCAGGAACTTTTAAAAATCCAAGCGGAAAAAAGAATGAGCGGCATTGGGCAAATCGGTTTTGCCTCGTAGTTGAAATTGCATCGAAAAAAAGTTTTGCGAACGGTCATTATAGTTTGTTAGGTGTTGTTATAGTTTTGCAAGTGGTCATTGAGCCAAGTCGAAATGACCAGACACAAAACTTTATAAAAAATCGGTATAACACAGATTGTGTTAAAAAAATCTAGTGTACACAAATCATTGTGGTGGTTGAGCTATGTCGAAACAGCCACAAATTACACTTTTTATAGGAGAATTTATGTATATTGAACCACGTTTATCGGATCATACGGATATTTGGACGGCTAATTTGAACAGCAGAATTGTTCACTGTTTTGGCGAAATTGAAGAGAATATGGCGGAAAGCATTATCGCCCAGCTTTTGTATTTGGACGCTCAAAGCCATGACGACATTCAGTTTTACATAAACAGCTACGGCGGCGACGTTACTGCAGGAATGGCAATTTACGACACAATGAAGCATATAAAAAGCCAAGTGCGTACAATCTGCGTGGGAAAAGCCATGAGCATGGGAGCGGTTTTGCTTAGCGGAGGAGCAAAAGGCAAGCGCAATGTGCTTCCAAATTCAACAGTGATGATTCATCAGGTTTTGGGCGGTGCAAAAGGTCAGTCTTCTGATGTGGAAATTGAAGCAAACGAATTGAAACGCACAAAAATCTGCTTGAATAAAATTCTTGCGGAAAACTGCGACAAACCGTTTGAACAAATCGAAAAGGACGCAGACCGAAACTTTTATCTGCACGGAACAGAAGCCGTTGACTACGGAATTGTAGATTCAGTTTTGGAATAGGAAAATTTATGAGGCAAGATGATATTAGATACGAGCATATATTAGAAGAGTTCCCATATTCGATAGGAATAAAATATCCTCAAAATAGTTTTATGAATTCATTCTTTTATATGTTCAAAGATGCTGTAAAAGAAACTCTTGAAGATTACAATAAAAAACATTCTGAAAAAATTGAGTTAGGAATGCACTGCTGGCGTTCGTATGAGCAAGAAGTAGGAATTTTTGTAAAAAACAATATAGTTTACGAATTTGACACAAAAAATCAAAAAAAGAACGGTTGGACGTTTCAAAGTGCACTTGAGCTTTGCGGAAAAATAAAACTGGCTTTAAAAGACACTTTAAACAGCAAGCATGATGAAATCATCGGGCAGCAAAAACTGAATGAATTAAAACTGGAAAAAGCAAAGCAGGAACATGACATCAAGTTTCTTTTCGAATACTACTATTATTTTGTGCAAAGTGATGAAAAATCTTTGACCTATTTGAAAAAACTTGCAAATCGATACAAAAATTCTCATTTTTATGCAAGAAAACTGTATTGGATTTACAGAGAACTTGCCTATAAATACAAGAACAAAAACTTCCTTAGAATTATAGATTCTATGGAAAACAAAGAAAATCGTAAAGCGTTTTAATGGGATTAAAGTCATTAAATGGAAAGTTATAAAAGAATTTTTTCTCAAAAAAACGTTTTATTTCTCTAACATATTAAAAAGAGATATAAATATTATTTTTTGAGGTTCAAAATGATAAAAATCAACGTAAAATCTTTGGAATATGTTTTAAAGGTTACTCCTCCGGAACAAAATGTAATGTTGGTGGGTCGGCATGGTATTGGCAAGTCAAAGATTCTTGAAAATTATTATACAAAACAAAATATAAAAGTTATCACTTTGTTTCTTGGGCAAATGTCTGACCCTGGTGATTTAATTGGACTTCCGCAAAAGAATGAAAAAACAGGACAGACCGATTTTTTGCTTCCTTACTGGTTTCCAACAGACAATACGCCTATCGTCTTATTTCTTGATGAATTGAACCGGGCACGTCCAGAAGTTCTTCAGACAATCATGGATTTAACATTGAACCGCAAACTTGCTGGAAAATCACTTCCAAAAGGAAGCCGAATCATTTCCGCGGTAAATAACGGTGACCAATATACACTTACAGAATTAGACCCGGCTTTGGTTAGTAGATTCAATGTATATGAATTTGTTCCGACTGTTTCTGAATGGCTGCTTTGGGCAGAAGAAACTGGAATTGATAAACGAATTATCGAATTCATTTCTGAAAATCAAAATATGCTTGATGGAACTGAATATGATAAATCTGTAATGGGATTAGAGCGAAGTCCTGACCGCAGAAGCTGGGAGCGACTTTCTAATGTAATGAAAAACATGACAGGCATGGGGCAGCAGGAACTAGAAGTTATTTCTGGAATTATTGGAACTGCCGCAGCAAGCAGATTCTTTTCATCGATTTCTGAACACAAAATTATAAATGCTGCAGAAATACTTAATTCTAGCAATTTTTCTTCTATTAAACAGTCTCTTGTGCAATATAAAGTGCCGGAACTTGCTGTTATCAACGAATCAATATTCCGTTATCTGGATGTAGAAAATTATTCTTCATCAGATGAGAAGAGAATTCTTGCAAACCTAGAAGAATATTTTTACACAATAAGAGCACTGGAAAGCAAAGAAGTAATTGCTCATTTTGTGAATCTTTTTACGGCTGCAAATTATCCTCATGCGGTAGTTACAATTGCAACCAAATGTGAAAAGTCAATTTATAATTCGATTCAAGAGTTCATCGCAGATATTGGCAAGAACTAAGGAATTAAGATAAAACTGTAAAAAGTAGAGTCAGTTTTTATCTTTAAAACTATGAGGCGCAAACTTTTTTAGCAACCGTTGTTTTTTATGGGAGGTTTTGAGTGGCAAAAAATCTTACAGAAATTCTCAATAAAATTACTCAAACCTGGTTTTTGTCCGAACCGCTATTGTTTTCAGTTTTTTGCAGCCATGAATTTATTGCCAATGAAAAACTTCATATTCCATTTAGAACAGGAAAAATGCGGATTGAGTATTGTCCTCAAATTGTGGAACAACTTACCGAACACGAAATTGCAGAATATCTGAAAATCGAAGTTTTTCGCATTCTTTTAAAACATCCATACCAAAGGCAGCCGACCGGAGCAAATAAAGCTTATCTTGCAATTGCCAGTGATGTTACTTTATACACAAATTATCAGACTGATGTAAAACTAAATGGAGTAGAAACCATAAGAGAACTGCTACAAAGATATGTAATGATGAAACATGGAATGCCGAATTATATGAACCGGGCATCGCAATCAACAGATTTTACGTACAGAAATATTGTTTCAAAGTATTGGAATGAGCGTGAAAAAGTTCTGATTGAAAACGAAAATCAAAAAGGAGTAAGTGAATTTCTTCACAAAGATCCCGACAACCTTAAACTTACGGTAAACGGAGTTCAATATCATGTAATAAAGGACGAAATCAACAATCTAAAAATTCTGGACTCAAATGGCAAGAAAATTCCAGAGCCAAACAGTGCTAACTATCAAGTGCGAATACCTGCAAGGGCTTTACATCATTATCTTAAGCGTAACAATGCAGAAGAAATAAAAAAAGAAGATGACGGATTTTCTGCATATATTAATGATGAAAAACTGCTTTTTCAGCTAGAAGGGGAATATTATATTGTTTTAAGATATAATTCTCTTCTTCACAGGTATGAAATAGTTCAGGGAACTGGCATTTTTCAATTTTGGAAAGAACGCTCATGGCAATGTGAAGGCGTTTTTGAGCTTCCGAAAGACCTTTGCTTTGAAGAATGGTATTCAAAAATCCTTGCTGTTATGAATTTTATGGCAGAAGAAGGCGATGAAGATTTTAAAGATGGAAACACAGGGGCAGAAAGCTCTAAAGACAAACAAAAAAAGGAAAAAACAAAACCGCTTGAAAAACTTTCTGAACTTTCAGACTTATGGGAAGAAGATGACCAGACGCAAGAAAAAATCAACAGTATGATTGATGATGCTGAAAAAGCCAAACAGTGGGGCAGCGTAAGCGGTAATATTAAAGACCTGATTTTGGCGAACAAAAAAGTTGATATGAATTATATCGACATACTCCGCCATTTTAGCACTTCTATAATAGCAAGCAAACGAAACCTTACCCGGATGAAGCCAAATCGCCGCTTTGGATTTGACCGTTTGGGCAGCAAGTACAGTCTTACTTCAAATTTGCTTGTTGCCGTTGATATTAGTTCTTCTATAACTAAAGAAAACCTTGAATATGTTTTTTCTGTTATCAACCAGTTTTTCCGTTATGGTGTGGAAAAAATTGATGTAATTCAGTTTGACACTCAGCTGCAAGGTGAAGTTACAGAAATGAAAAGTGCCATAAGATATATTCAAATAAATGGACGAGGCGGAACTGATTTTCAGCCAGCGGCAGACTTTTATTGTAATCATAAAGAATATGACGGCATGATTTACTTTACCGATGGATTTGGTCCGCATCCTGAATTTAAAAAACGCCTATCTCCTAACGTATTATGGATTTTTACAACAAAATCTTACTACGATAAGGGAATTAAATGGGTTGAAGAAATTCCGGGGAATAATGCGACCTATATTCCATTGCCGTAAAAAAGGAAGTGTTTAATGCAAACAGAAGAGCATTTTATCCGTTACTTTTGGAACAATGTATTCAATGAACTCAATATGCACAATAGAACTATGCCAGATGTTGCAGAAACGCCTGAAAACTTTATCAGCAGATTAGATGAAATTGCTGTGGAAAAACAAGTTTCATCTTTTGGTTTTAATGAACATCATGGCGGAACATTGGGTGACATTAGAGCAAAAATGACGGTTGACTATGGAGCTGGCAAAAACTTTCAAATTGACATCAATGCAGACATCAGGTTTGCCAAGAACACAAAAATAAAAATCGTTTATGTGGAACTTAGCAAAATACATCAAAATCGCAAAGAATTCCTAACAAATATGTTCTTTCAGAATCTTCCTTATGCGGAACTGGAAATGCTCTTGGATTCCTTAAAAGATTTTGATGAAAAGTTTGATTGTGCACTCATGGAATTTCGTAAAAAGCAAAAAATGACTCAGCTTGCAATCGCTACAATCAAGTCCTTGTTATCTGAAAAGTTCAAGAATACCAATTATGACTGGAAAATAACCGATTTTGGCGATGACGATGACGTTTCATTTGTGATAGTTCTTTTGGAAGATAAAACAGAAGTTTCTAGGTTGATTGTTGAAAAGTCGAATTTGATTCAAAAGATTACCGAATGGGAGCTCTGAACGTTTTTTATTAAAAAAAGAGAGTGTCTTTTATATTTTGCAGATAAACCACCTGAAAAATATTATGCCTAAAATTCTTTTAAAAGCTGAACAAAGCCTGCTATAAGTTTTTTGTCACGACTTGAAAGAGAAGGAAAATTTTCTGATAAGTTTAGGATTTCTGCAATTCGGAAAAGTTTTGCATTGTTCACATTTTTCTGTTTTGCCTGTTTGCCGTTTTTTCCTGTAACCAAGTATTCTACAGTAACGCCCAAAGCATTTGCAATTTTTACAGCAACATCGGCAGGCGGCATAGAAGGATTTTTGCTGGCAACATAATTATACAAAGCCCGCTCCGGAACCCCAGATTTTTCCGCAAGCTCCTTGTACCGCATATCCGCAAATTCAATTTCTTCTTTAAGTCGTGTATGGAAATCCATACCATAAAACTACTATATCTGGCAATTAAATGTGTGTTTACTACCAAAAATAGTTGTGTTATAATTTTACACTACTAGATTTGGTAGAAAAGAATAAATTAAAGGAGATGTAAATTTGTTTTCGAAACCTTCGACAGAACGAGATTGCTTAATGCAAATTGATATGTGAAAATTACAGTCCATATTAATTTGGACTGTAATTTCTACATAACTGAAATAAATTAGAGAGGAATTAAATTGTCAAACACAAATATAAAAATTGACCGCAAAACAAAGATGGAATATACAAATTCAAATGCAGAAGTTGTGATTGTTGGTGTTACTCCAGGAAATAATCAATTAAAAAATGATAGAAAAAATAAAACTCCAGAGGAGATAAAGAAAGAAAACTCATTTGCTGGAAAAAATATGCGTAGAAATTTGACAGATATGCTTGATTTTATCGGTATTAACAAAACTCTTAAAATTGATAGTTGTAAGACTCTTTTCGATGAAGATTTTAATAAGGTAGAGTGTACATCTTTGTTAAAAGACGCAACTTTTGAAGTTGATAAAGAAGGTAAAAAGAAAATGTTTAATAAGCCTTCTAAAATAATGAAGAACGAAAAACTTAAGGAAGAATTTGAAAAAGGCTTTCTTAAAGATTGTAAGAATTATAAAAAGGCAAAAGTTATAGTTGCTTTGGGGCGAGAAAATGAAGAATTGCTAAAAAATCAGCAAGCAGAAGGCAAGATAGATAAAAATATTAAAATAATAGCAATTCCTCATCCTTCTGGTGCAAATATAGGAAGAGTAAATGCTTTCTTAGGCAAAGGAAAGTCAAAATCTGATTCATCCTATGAATGGTCAGAAAATGCAGGAAAAAAGGCTAAACGAGAAATTAAAGAAATCAACAAAAAATAAATGATTGTATTTTATGGAGAAAAATAATGAAAAATTGCAATATTAGATTTATTTTCTCAAAAATATCATTCTTTTCAACAACTTATTATATAGAAATCATTCTTATAAGAGTGTTGTTAGAATAAAGCATAGATAAAACAACATATTGTGGGGTGTTATGTACAAAAAGATTGAAACTTTTGCAAAAGAAATAAAGGTGCCAATTGATGAATTTACAGATCACTTAAAAGATTTAAAAATTCTCAAAAAAAATGGAGAACCTAGAAAAGAATTTGTTGATCAGGGAGTCTTTGATGAAAACGGACACATTAGGCATGAAAATGATTTTGAGCAACTAGTGTCTGATAAACAAGATGAAATGTTACTCTCATCTACAGGAGAAAAATATGAGTGATGATAAACCAGCAGGATTAAAAATAGATGCAATCTTTCCAACTATGAAAGAAACAATCAAAGCAAAAAAAGCCATAATAGATGAAATTAAAGCTAATAATGGACATGGTCAATGTAGAGTTGTTCCACCTGCCCAATTAACAGGTCCAAATAGCCCAATTAAAATTGAATCAAATGATTCTAATAAGGATAGAAAATGAGAATTGATATTTTGAAAGAAGGTGATGAAGTGCTTTCTGTTACACAGAGTTACATTGCTGTAAAACGAATAAATGGCGAAGTGGATCTTGTTCCGTTAATTGATGATCCGACTTTTGGGTTAAGAGTTGATGTAGAAAAGATAGTCACTATTGGTTATGGGGATAATGAAGTTAGCGTAGATTTACCAGACGGTGGCTCTGTTACAAATTTTTAAGAAGGAGACGTTCATGATGTTTGTAAAAGACGAAAGTCAAGAGCAGATAAATGCTAGACATAATTCTGATAATTATATGCCAGAGTTTTTAAGTGCAAATGGAAAAGCAGAAGAAATTGCAAGAAAAGCTGGGTATACAAAAACTACAGGAATTATTCAAGAAATGGTAGATGATTTATGTAATTCTGGTGATTTAACGGAAGAAGAAGCAAAAATCTTAAAAGAAGGAAAACTAGAAAGAAATCGGTATATTGCTCATGGAAAAGGAAATTCTACACAGTCTGTTTCAAAAAAAAATTACTATAAATTTAAAGATGTTGTGAATAAGATTATAGATTTTTTGGAAAATGGTTCTATTACTTATTTTTAGAAATTTCAGAAGTAAAATTGTTTTGAAATAATTACGAAAAAAATAGTTAATTTTATAAAAACAAAAACTAATTAATTTAGGATAGGAAAAATTATGACTTTAGAAGAATTTAAAGAAAAATTAAAAAATGAACTTCGATTAACACCTGATGATGACAAAGATTCCATATACATTGCGTTTACGTTACAGGGCGAAAATTATTCATTGCTTGTAGATAAACATAGAAAAGATGGTGATTTAATGGATTTTTACTTTAAAGAAGACGAACGCAATCCATATATGCGCTATGTTATCATGGCATTTTTATCAGCACAAGAAATTGCAAGCTTTAAAAATGAAAAAGAATCTTATTATATAGAGAAGATTAATGAGCATATTCAGAAAGATGATTTGGAAACTTGGATTTTTGAGATAAAAAATGAATATAGATTTTCTTTTCTAATAGAAAAAAAGATTGTGCAAGATTATTTAATAAATAAACATAACAAAGAGAATGATTTAGAAAAATGGTTTCTTAGTTTAAAAAGAGATAATGAAGAATTATTTGGTGTTATTAGTAAACAAAGAAAACTACAAGATATTCTTATAGAAAAAATAGAGAAGCATATTCATGATGGAGATTTAGAATCATGGCTTATGAACTTTAAAAAGACAGATAACGATGTCTATAACTTTTATATGAATCAACCAATTGTAAAAAATGCTTTGCTAGAAAAACATATAAAAAGTGATGATTTAGAAAATTACCTCTTTTCCGAATATTCAAAGTCTGAGCAAATTAATTTATTAAAACGTGATAATGTTCGAGATTATTTGATAGATAAACATATAAAAGAGAACGATTTAGAAACCTGGCTTTTCAGTTTAAAAAAGAACGATACTGATGTGTTCAATTTTTATATGAAGCACTCAGATGTTAAAAAATTGCTAAAGGAAAGTTATTCTAAAAAAATCACAGAGCACCGAGCAACTGGGGATTTAATGGACTACTTATGGGAATTATCAGAAAAAGGGGTAAATTTGAGAGTTAGTTCCTATATTTATAGTAGTGATATTGAAGGGGCAACACAAAAATATCCATTTGAAAGTTTAATTTTAAATCCTCTCTTACTATCTTCTGAAAAAAAAGAATTAGAAGTACTTCGAAGTGTAATAATAAGCTTTGGAGAAAGTTTTGAAACTCATGCTCTAACCTCTACTTGGTATGATGAATTCAAATACATTCTCAAACTTTCTCAAGCTCCTAAAGATTCTATTGAATATAAGCGTTATCAAAAAATAAGAAGTAAGATAACAAAGTCAGAAACTTTAGAAGAACTTGATAAGAATATTGCAAAGACAATTTTAATTTCTCGTCTTAAAAAAATCGGCATAATTGCAGGTGCGGCACTAATTCTAATTCTTGTTGGTGCTTTTACCATCAATCGTGCTGTTACAAAAAATGCTCGTATGGCGAAAAAAGAAGCACAGCGTATAGAGCGAGTTAAAGTTAAAAAGACAAAAGACATTAAAAAAGCCCAAGCTTATGACTTGCAGCAGCTTGAAAAACTTTCTGCAAAGAAAATTTCTAAGCAGGAACTTCTTGTTCAGACAACAGAGCCGGCAATGTACGTTATTGCTCCAATGACTTATGACACAAAGAAATTTTCGCAAGACAATTCGCATGATTCTGCAATGTTTGGCTTTAAAACTGTTGATAATTCTGTTGAACGTCTTGGAATTCTTGAAACTTGCATTACAGATTTTGAAAACAAGGTTGATGAAATCACGGGTGTTTCTTTCCTTGACCGCTCAAAAATTTCTCAGATTGAAAAAGAACATAAGTTTCAGCTTGGGGACTGGTCTAACAACAAAAAAACTGCGGAAGTGGGCAAGGCTTTAAATGCCAACATTCTTTTGTTCCTAGATAAATTTACTTATGTTGATGCAGGTTCTGGGCAGTATCGCTTCGAGGCAAAATTCGTTGATGTAAATACAATGCAGTCTAGTTCATTTGTTGTGGCCTACAAAAATCCAAAGAAAAAGATTGTTACACCGGAAGTAGTTTCTCAAATTTCGTTCAGGGATTTTACTCCAATTTCAACTAAAAATGATTCATTTGATGACGAGCTTTACTTAAAAACTCAAAATGTAATCAGAACTGTTCAAAAAAAGGATATGAAAATGGTTTCTCCATTGGGAGCTGTTACAAAACTTCAAACATCTGAATTTGACGTAAATACTCCTAAAACAGAATTTGCAAATGCTTCTTCCATTAATTTTGACGGTTTTGGTGAGCTTGAATTGGATTTAGGCAGTGAGAAAAAGTCTTATTCATACACATTTGACGCAAATGAAATTTTCATCGAACGAAACGAATATAACTTTTATACAGACGGAAAAATTGGTGTTCTGACTGTAAAAACAGATGGCGGCTATGAAAAGTTTGATGTATTCACAAACAACAACCGCGAGTATTATTTGCGGCTTGGTTCTGTAGAACTTGAAAAGGCTTTTGTTAATTATTATTTGCAAATGATAAAACAATAAATTTAAACGGAGGATAATTGTGAAATTATTAAAAAAATTAATTGGAACTGTACTTGTTTTGGGAACTTTGAGTTCTTCAATTTTTGCTCAGTCGCTTAAGGGTAAAGATCCTGTAATGAACACAGGAACGCCAGAAGTTATCGACTACAAGGGCAAGGCTCTTGGTTCAGAAATTCCTGCTTGGGTAAAGGCCGTTAGTGATGGTGCTGTCCGCAAGGTTTATAGGTCGCTTGAGCTTGATATGGCGGAAGATAAAATTTTTGTTCTTTACAATAAAGGCAGCGACTTGGATTTCTTAAAGACTTGGACAGACCAAGTTGACGCTCGTGCAGAAGTTGCTTCTTCTATTGAACAGACTGTTGCTCAAACTGTTGAGTCTGAATTAAAGGCTGTAAAATCTACTTCTCAAGAAGAAAAAGAAAGAAAAGCAAAAATTTATTCTGCCAGCATGACAAACCTAACTCTTAATGGTCTTATGAAAGAAGCTGACTACTGGATAAAAACTCGTACTCCAAAAACAGATGTAAAAATTCCAGAAAAAGCTTCTGATTATGATGTTGAATACACATATTACGTTGTTTTTAGCATTTCTAAAACAAATTTTGACCGTCAGGTAACTGCTGCAATGGATGATGTTCCAGATAACGATGATCAGACTAAATTCTTAAAGGAAGTTCTTACAAGAAAACTAAAGGAATCAATTATCACAAACAAAGATCCAGAAATAGTTGATTTTAAGAACGCAAAAGTAGAAGAAGTTGATGACGGCATAAATGTCGTAAAATAAAAACAATTTTTGAGGATGTCTAATAGTTTAAGTGCTAAACTCAACCACCGCATTTGCAACTGCTAAGGCATCCTCAAATTATTATGAGGAAATTGTGAAAAAACTTATATCATTTTTTTGTTTTATTTTTTCATTGAATATAATCTTTGCAGAGGATTCTTTTTTTGAAGGGAACGGCGGAAAAAATCATACGATTATGTTTGCAAATTCTGTTCTGGAAAATGGAATTTTTGACAATTCGGATGAATGGATTTGCTCAAAAGTAAAAACAAATCTGATTTCAGCCCTCAATAGATTCGGCGGTTTTAGTTGCGTGGACATGGCTTCTACAAAAAACATCATTAAAGTTCAAAAGGAACTTGAATCTGGACTTTATGATGAAAAACAGTCAATTGAAATAGGAAAACTTGTTCGCGCAAAAGAAATTGTAAATATCACTTCAACGCGTCTTGCAAGCGGAGCTTATTCCATCAATGTGTCTTTGTTGAATGTGGAAAGCGGCGTTATACTTGGAATGTATACTTCCCCAAAAACTTTTGACTCCACAGAAAGTTTTGCAATTTTAGCCCATTATGATTGTGTTCCGTTTTTGTTGAGCCAACTTGGTGTAAAGCAAACTTCAGAAGGAAAAAGAGCTCTTCAAGAAGAAATTCAAATTGCAAAAAATCAAGTTGTTGAAAATAAAACCGTTGCCGAAGCGAATGCAAAACTGGAAGCAGAACGAACAGAACTGGCTGAAAAGCAGGCAAAGATTGCTGCAGAAGAAAAAGCGCGAAAAGCTGCCGCCGAAAAAGCTGAATATGAAGCAAATCAAAAAGCAATTGCAGAAAAAAAAGCTAGGGAAGCAGCTGCCGCAGCTAAGGCAAAACAGCAAAATCCGTTTTTTAAGGAAACTTACGTTACCGAATTTGAAAATGGTTCTCGTTATGACAAATATATTGTTAAATTTGTTTCCCAGAACGAGTGTTCAATTACTGTGATTTCAGAAAATTCTCAGGGTGTTAAGGCAGAATTTACAGCTACAGGAAGTTATGTTTACCAAAATCAAATGCTTTCTGTTTCTGCCCGGATGAAAAATGACAAAGTTAAGCACGTTCAGAAAATCGACTGGAAAGGTATGGTTACTTTTAAAAATGGATACAACACTTTTTATCTTATGATTCCTGTAAATTCCAATGACAATGCCAAAAAGATAAAGGCTGAATTTCAACAAAGATAGCTTATGAAAAAGATTATACTTGTTTTTGCAATTTTGGTTCATTCTTGTTTTGTTTTTGCCGCAAAAGTTCCAAACTGGGTTTTAGATGTTGATTCTGAATATCCAAAGGACACTTATTTGGCAAGAGTTGGAACCGGCTCAACGCTTGAAAATGCTCGTGCAGACGCACTGGGGCAGCTTGCAGGATATTTTAATGCTCAAATACTAGTTGACACAAAAGCAACAAGTATTATGAACAACAAGGACAATAGTGTTTCAAAAGAGCAAAATATCAATCAGGAAATAAATGTTGTTTCGGAAACAAGCCTTGTTGGTGTTGAATATTCAAATTCTTTTTTCAATAAAAAAGAAAAGAAATACTATATTGTGGCTTATTTGAACCGTGAGGAAGCCTGGAAAAATCTTGAAGACAAGCTGAATGTTTTATTTGAAAAATACGAAACTTTTCAGGATATGGCAGAAAGCTCAGCTGATTTGATTACAAAATATAAATATTCAAAAAAAGCCAGCAATGCAGGCGAAGAATTTTTAAATGAAGTTTACAAGGGTTTTATAATCAGTCCGTCAAAGCGAAAACTTTATAAGCCACAAATTACAGAAATAAACTTAAAAATCGAAGAAAATTCTCAAATTATTGTGCCTGTAAAATTAAAAATCAATGGCGACTGCGAAAACATCATAAAAAATCTGATTGTAAATGAATTTAAAAAGGCTGGATTTTTTATTGATTCAGACAACGCAAACAAGAATTCATACTTGCTTTGTGTGGATATAAAATCAAACGAAAAACTTGATAACGAAATTTATTTTGTTTTTCCAGAACTTTCTATTGAATTGCTGGACTTTGCAGGAACACGTAAATTCTATTCTTTTGAAAAAAAATATTCAAAAACAGCAGGCTTTTCTTTAAATCAAACGCAAAAAAAAGCATTCTCAAAAATTTCCGATGAACTGAACGGCGTTCTTAGCGAAGATGTAAAAAAGTCATTTTTAGAAAATTAAGTTTGGAAGTTTACTTACGACTACTTATGAAATCAACAACAAAAATAAATAAAGGAGTAAAGAGTAACATGGATGACCTTGATGAATACATTGACGATTCTGTGAAATTTAAAATTAAAAATGGAATATTGTATGATTATTATGGAAGCGATAGCGAAGTTATAATTCCCGATGGGGTTAAAGTTATAGGCTCTTGACTTGGAAAAAGTAACGATTCCAGAAGGAGTGGAAGTTATAAGTGGCAAGGCTTTTGAGGATTGTTGTTTCTTAAAGGAAGTAATCTTGCCACATTCGTTTAAAGAGATAGGAAATCGTTGTTTTGCTACTTGTAATATAAAAGAACTTAATCATCCTTTGTTAAAAATTGAAAATGGATTGGCAATAAAGGATAATCGTCTTTTATATTGTGCAGACAGTTCACTTGAAAATGTCATAAATCCTGAAGGTATCGAAGTAATAAATGACAGGCTTTTAATCCTTCAAACATCCAACTGGCACAACATAAACTCCATCTGCACGGCAGTTGTAGTTTTTCCGCACCATTTTGGCCCTTGTATAAGAACCGCACCTTTTCCCCTCAATTTACGAGCGAGAATATTGTCTGAGATTCTTGGTCTGTACATAATTATATTTTATACTTTGTTCGGTAATTTGGCTTATAATTAATCGGGTATATGGCGAATTTTTAATCGGTAATTTGGCATCTAAGATAGCGTTGCAGGACTTCGCATTTTTTAGGTAAAAACAGGTACAAAATGAACAAAATTCATAAAAAACTAGAACTTTGAGCTAGGTAATTAAGAAAAATAAAATTTCTTCATTTTCTCAAAACTACAACTTTTTTCTCCAACATATAATATGTAACTTCTGTAAGTCAGAATTTAAATATTATAAACAGGGGGATACAATTTTGAATAAAAAAGAAGATGTAAAGAATAGCATGGATGACTTTGACATTGATAAAGAACTTGCTGAACTTGATGAATACATTGACGATTCTGTGAAGTTTAAGATTAAAAATGGAATATTACAAAAATATTGTGGAAACGATAGCGAAGTAGTAATTCCCGATGGGGTTAAAGTTATAGGTTCGCGTGCTTTTTCAGGTTCTCTCGATTTAGAAAAAGTAATAATCCCAGAGGGAGTAGAAGTTATAAGTGCTAGAGCTTTTGACTCTTGTGCCTTTTTAAAAGAAGTAGTCTTTCCAAAAACATTGGAAAGAATTGAAAAAGAAGCTTTTTATGATACATCATTATCTAATATTTTTATTCCACCTTCGGTAGTAGAAATAGGGCCTCGTTGTTTTGCTGCTTGTAATATAAAAGAACTAAATCATCCTTTATTAAAAATTGAAAATGAATTGGCAATAAAGGATAATCGTCTTTTATATTGTGTAGACAGTTCACTTAAAAATGTCATAATTCCTGAAGGCATCGAAGTAATAAATGATTGGGCATTTGATATGAGCGACGCGGAAAGTGTTACTATTCCTAGCAGTGTTAAATCCATTGTATTCTTTGCTTTTGGATGGTGCAGTAATCTAAAGTCAGTAAAATTAACAGAAGGTCTTAAAGTAATAGAAGACGGTGCTTTTTATAGAACAAATATGTTTGGAAATATATTAAAAAACCAGAAATGCAAAAATGATTCGTGCGGATATGGTACATATGTTAGAATCTACAATTCCGATGGTTCTTTAGATATTTATAACTATGAAAAGCCAGAAGATGATATTGATATTATATATGAGAGAGGATGTATTGCTCATTTCAAAAATGAAGAAGCAATGAAAGCCGCTGGGTGGGAATTTTTAGATAAAGAATAAACCTTAATAGACATAAAAAATGAACAAAAAAAGATGTGGCTTTAAAGATGAAGATTTGTCATATTACGAAACGAAGTTAATCAGGTAGTTTTTGCATTGTTTGTATATTGTAAGTTGTAAAAATAAGCACTGAGCGAAAGATAAATCAGTTTTCTTGTTTACAGAATGTCCGAAACAGATTGTTGACTTTTGTCCTGTTGTCGAATAAACTCGATAT
>OQVN01000189.1_pt1 | contig 23927 bp, 32 predicted proteins | sample 1691621 | NCBI WGS metagenome assembly OQVN01 (sample SAMN03418278, study PRJEB22391) | human gut metagenome | biome: human-gut; feature: organic feature; material: feces | host: Homo sapiens | place: Tanzania | collected 2013-01 | reverse complement strand
GTTGAAAATAAAGAATATAATAATGAAGAACTAGAACAATGCGAAAGAAAAATAGTTGATTTTATTATGAATCATAGTTCAAAAAATAATCAAATAGACAAGTTAAGAGATGAGTATAGTAGTATATTTAGAACTATAAATTTAAAATAAAAATATAGTAAAATTGAAATTGCTAAGTATTTGAAGCAAAAATAATATATTTCTAAGATGAATTTAAATTTAATGCAGATAACTGATTGTAGGTTATCTGTTTTTTTGTTATATAAAAATATTACTTAAATATGTTGATATATATATTGACATATTGTTGAATCTATGGTATGTTTTATATGGGAGATGATAATATGTTAGGTGATAATATTAAAAAATTAAGAAATGAAATAGGTTTGACACAGAATGAACTTATACTAAAAGCAAAAGAATTAAAAGAAAATTCAAGCACATTTACGCAATCTCAATTAAGTAAATGGGAAAAAAATGAAACTATACCATCAGATGAAAATATTCAATTACTAAGTGAAATATTCAATTGCTCAAAAGAGGATTTAGAAAAAGAAGATAATGATAGAGTTGATTATATGCAAATATATGAAGATGCATTTGCGTTAGGAAAAAATTTTAAAGCAAGTGAAATAAAATTATTATTATATAAAGCTACAGATTCTAAAAAAGACATCAAAGATATAGCGAAATATTATTCAGAATTTTTTATAAAAAATGCTATGCCTGTTCCTAAAATTTTTATTGATATGTTATCTAGGACTAAGAATGATGATAAAAAAGAAGAAGTTTGGTCTTGGCTTACGGCATTTAATATAGGATTTTGGAATGGTTCTTATAACAAGGACGAACAAGTGTAGAGGTATAAATTAGTTTATAATTATTTGCTATTATTGGAGATTATTCAAAATATATAAACAAGTCATTTAAGGATTTGTTATGTGAGCAATAAAAATATGTATTATAATTTGCTAAAAACAGAGAGAATTCTCTGTTTTTTATTCATCATTTGGTTCATATAAATCTTCTGATTTGATATTTAAAACAGTACAAATTCCCCATAATTCAAAATCTCTTACTGTTCTTTCATTATGTTCAATTCTAAAAATGTCACTTTGATATAAGGTAATCCCTAATAAAGACAATTTGTTACTTAATTGTTCTTGAGATATATTTTTAATTTCTCTTGTTTCTTTTAGTTTTCTTCCGACTATATTGTATAAAGTATTATTATATTTATTAAATTTCATAAAATCTCCTAATAAAAATTATTATTTTTTTAATATGTATTGATTTTACATTGAATTTTGATGTAAAATAATAGCGTACAGTCTATAGAAAATAGGAAATAAGGAAGATAATGTATGAAAAAATGTTTTAAAATTGTTTGGGATTTACGAAATTTAGTTTTATTAACATTAGTATTCTTAATATATGACATTTTTATACCAAACTATTTTCTAAACAAATTACCTAAAATAAAGAAAAATTTGTATATTAGTATTAATTGTTGAAAAGATGATTACTCGACATGAAATAATTTATTATTCAAAAAAGGAGATTAAATAAAATGAGAGAGAAAGTAACAGGAATAGGGAAAGAAATAGAAAGAATAATGAAAAAAAACAATATAACTTTGGAAGAATTATCATCAAGAACAGGAATCAGTAAAAATCTTTTAAAACAGTTTATAGAACTAAAGAAAGAGCCATATATAACTTCAGAGGGGCAAAAAATTCTTCCTGCCATTGGACTAAAAAATGAGGAAGAATTATGCGATTTTATAGAAAAGTGGATTGAATTAGCTAAAGAGAAAAATTGTGAGTAAGTGAAAGTGGAAAGAATTAAATTGGAACCAAGATTAGAAAAGATTCGATTTTACAAAATAAAAAATAAGAGAGAATCATTATATATTTTAATTTCTCTCCTACTTTTTTATAAGATTTTTTAAGTTATTAAAGTCCACATCTAAAATATCAAGTATTATAATTAATTCGAAATCTTTTAAAATTACTTTTCCATTTATAATTTTATATAAATGCCATCTATCAATATTGATGCCATTTAATTGCAGTTTTCTGCATAAATCTTCTTTAGTCATATTTTTTTCACGAAGAATTTTTTCAATAAATTCTCCAGCAACATTTGATTTTCCTTCATACTTTCTCACAACAAAATCTCCTAAATATTACAATATTATTGATTTTATTACATATTTTATGTTATAATGTGGTCAAGTTGACCAAAATATTTTTTGACATAGTATAAAAAAATATACACATATGATGTGAATTTGTATAGATATGGTTGAAATTCAAACTATTAAAAATAATTTTATAGAAAGAGGTGTAAAAAAATGATATCTGTTCAGTTATTAGAACATTGGAGCACTATGACAAGTGAAGAAATTCTCATAGAGGGAATAATATTTTTTTCTTTAATGATAATCCTTTTGGTAATTTCACATATAAGTGATTATATAAAGGAGGAATATGAAGATGAAATATCAAAGTCAAGTAACAAAGTTTTAAAATTTATTTTTAAATATATACTATAGTCATTAAATAAAGATAGAGAGGAAAAATATGAATAGTGAACAAATTACTATAAAAGCAAGGAAAATAAGAGGAGAGAGTAGTTTAGAAATTTTTAATAAAAATGTAAAAAATAGTAAAAAAATATTTTTTATATGTTATAATAAGAAAAAAAGAAAAGGAATATAATTATGGGATTTAAAGAAGAAAATGAAATTACAGTAAGAGTACAATGTTCAGAAGAAGAATTAAAGAAGATATTAAATAAAGATAAGTTTATCTTAAACAATGAGTATTATGCAAAAGATATTTTTATGATACCCCAAAATATAGATATATCTAAAGTCACAACAAGAGAAATTTTAAGTAAAGCAGTTTTACTAAGAGAATTTCAAGGAATTTCAAGTGACAAGCATAAAATGAAAATCACTTTTAAACATAAGAAAATTAATGAAAAAGGAGAGATTTTACAACAGAACTCTATAAATTGTGAAGTGACAAATATACAGGATGCTAAGAACATATTTAATTGTATTGGATATAAGGAAATTATGATGATTAAAGAAAGGCATTTTTCTTATAATAAGAATGAATTTAAAATAATAGTAAAAATACTATCCAAGAATAATATTTTAATTGAGGCGGAGACTAATGAGAAGTATAGAACAATAGAGGATTTAAAAAAGGCTATAAACAATACTAATATTCCATTTGATGACACTAATTATTTTGTAAAAAAAGCAGAAGAAAAATTAGAAAAAATAAAGAATGGAGAATGCTAATGAGTGAATATTGGGATGTTTATGATAAGTTTAGAAATAAAACAAATAAAATTATACAAAGGGATAGTGATGAAAAACTAAAAAATGGAGAATATCACATTGTTGTTACTGGAATTGTTGAGAATTCTAATAAACAGATTTTAATTACTAAAAGAAATAAAAATAGAAAGGTATATCCTGAATTGTGGGAATGCACAGGTGGTTCGGCAAAAAAAGGGGAAAGTTCTATAGAGGCTATAATAAGAGAAATAAGAGAGGAAATTGGAATTGAGTTCATACAAGAAGAAGGACAATTGTTAGGAACAATACAGAAAGATAATTATTTTAGAGATGTATGGATGTTTAAAAAAGATATATCACAAAAAGGTATTTGCTATAATGATGGAGAGGTAATTGATTCAAAATGGGTTTCACTAGACGAATATGTTGTTTTATATAATAAAGGAGAAATAGTACCGTCAGGTGACTGTGTTATAAAAATATTAAAAGAAAAAGAATTGGGGGAAGAAAGATAATGGGAATTCAAAAATCTAATTTAAATGAGCAGATTATAAAGGAATTACTAGATAAAAATTATGGAATAGAAATAAGGGAGATTGAAAAAATTAATAGAGGAACAGCAAACATATTTAAAATCAAATCAAATGATAAAGCATATGTTTTAAAGGAATTTAGTGAAGGAAGAACAGAAGAGTCAGTAATAAAAGAAACTAATATAATTAACTTTTTAAAAGAAAAAGGAATAAATGTTCCTGTTTATATAAAATCAAAACAAAATGGATTCTATATTAAATTTGAAAATAGAATAATAATTTTACAAGAATGCATAGATGGATATACGATGGAAAATAATACAGGAGATTATAAAAAGACAATTGAAAGTGCAAAAATATTAGGAGAAATGACACAAGCATTAGAGGATTATGAAGGTTTAGAAGAAGATGGAATAATAGAAAAATGGTTTTCAAAAGAAAGTTTAGAAAAGGGAATAGCCAAAATGGACGATTTGATAAATAAATTAAATCTAGATAACCCATATAGAGAAACATTTGAGAAAGATCTTCAAGATAAAATAAATATGTCAAAAGATTTGCTAAACAATTTTGACTTTGAAATAATTAGAAAGATGACTATAATGAATAGTCATGGAGATTATAGTGTTCAACAACTAATTTATAATGATGATAATGGAAAAACAACTGTAATTGATTTTGAAACAGCAAAAAAATTACCAATAATTTGGGAAGTAATGAGATCATATAGTTATATTGATGAAGAAGTAAAAAATGGGAAAATAAATATAGATACATTAGTGGAATATGTTAAAGAATTTACAAAATACATACAATTAAATGAGTATGATTTAAAATATGCACCACAAATATATTTGATTCAAATTGTAAGTAGTCCTTTTGGTTATAAGCAATATAATGATGATTATGAAAAAACAGGGTTACTAGAATTTGCATTATTTAGAACTAATTTGTGTAGATATTTATATAATAATTCGAAAGAAATAAGTACAAGATTACAAAAAGAAGTTAATAGTTATACTAAAGTATAAAAAATAAAATGACAAAGGATACAAATAAACAGGTTGAAAAGTTTTTATTTGTATCTTTTTTTAGAAAGAGGATTATAAATGAAAAAATATGATTTACATATACATTCAAAGTTTTCAGATGGTGATTATTCAGTAGAAGAAATTGTTTCAAAAGTAAAAGAGTGTGGAATAGACATATTTTCAATTACAGATCATGATAATATAGAGAGTATAAAAGCAATGGAAAATGTGGATAAAAATGGATTAATATATATTCCTGGTGTTGAGATATCTTGTGAAAAAGATAATTATAGAATGCATATATTAGGTTATAATGTTGATGCCAATAATGAGGAATTGATACAACTACTTCAGAATATGAAATTGAGAAAAAATTTAAGAAATTTAGAAATAATACAGCAGTTGAAAGAAAAATTCGGAATTATTATATCAAAGGATGAAACTGAAAAACTTTTAACAGCCAAAAATTTTGTGGGACAAACTACAATAGCAAGATTGCTGACTAAAAATGGAATTATTCCAAATACTCAATATGCATTTCAGAATTATTTTAAATATATGGATTTAAAGACACCTGCAACTGCACCTTTAGAACAAGCAATTAATACAATACATTCGGCAGGAGGATATGCTGTTTTGGCACATCCAATTTCATTAGAAAAAACATATGGAGTTAATATAGAAGATATATTTGGAATGTTTAAAAATGCCCAAATAGATGGAATAGAAATATTTAATTCAAAACATTCATTAAGTGATATAAAAAGATATTTAAAGTTAGCTAAAAGAGAAAACATACTTGTAAGTGGTGGGTCTGACTTTCATGGGGAAATAATGAAACCCAATGTTAAGTTGGGGGGATTATCAAGGGATGGAACTGAAAAGGAACATCATTATAAAATGACAATATTATCTAAATGTATAGAAAAGAACAGAATTAAAGATGTTTATGATGGAGATGAAATTGAGATATGAAAAATATAGAGTGCAATTTGCCTGATATTAATTTTAATATTAGGGTGGATGAAAAAAATTACGATAAAGTTATAAAGAAAATTAATGAATCAATAATACCTTGTGAAAGAAATATTGAAAAAACAATAACAATTGAATATATAGTAGACTCAGAAAGATTTTCAAAAATGTTGAACTTGATAAATAATAGTACAGGGATTTTCTATGATAGTTTTAAAAATCAAAAACATAAAGAAGTAAAACTAAATAATGAATATTATTATTTAGTTGATACACAAGAGTATATAGGAAATAAAATTGATGATGAACATTATAAAATAATAGTAAAAGAAAATACAGAAACTTCGGCTAATTGGATTGTTAGAATAATAAGAGAATTATATTTAAGAGAGAAAGAGGACAAGGGATATTTCTTTATGCATGGTACAGCACTTGAGATACATAATAAAGGAATTATGATATTAGGAACAAGTGGAAGTGGAAAAACAACTTTAGCAGTTAAATTATTAGAGTTGGATGAAATTAAAAAATTTCTTTCAAATGATAGAGTGTTTGTAAATGAAAAGTTACAAATGGATTATTTTCCACAAGCAGTTACCTATGCGATGGGAACTGTAAAAAATAATAAGAGATTAAATCAGTATTTTATAAATAATAGAATTTTAGAAAAAAGAAAAAGAATTAGTTATGAAGAGGCTGAAAATAATATTGATTGTAATACACCATTAACTGATGTGGCAAAAGTTTTTGATTATACAGAAATGAAAGCAAGAACAAAACTTGATTATATAATATATCCAAGATTTGATATAAATACAGAAAAATTAGAAATTTTAGAAATGACAGATGCTGAAAAAGAAGAATTATTAGAAATAACTAATTTTACACCAAATGATACAGAATCCTTGCGAAAGATTTGGATAAGAAAAAGAAAAACAAAGGAAAAAGAAATTTTGGATTATAAAAAGAGATTAAATAAAAAAATAATGAAAGAGGTGAAAATAAAAAAAATAAAATATGGTGTAAATACGAAAGCAGAAGAAATTTTAAAAATATTAGAGGAGGGATAAAATATGAGATTAGCAGTAGTTGCAGATGAAATAGGAACATCTATTGAAGAACAAATAGAAAGTTTAAAAAAAGCAAATATTTCAAATATTGAATTAAGAAAAATTGATGATAAATATTTGTGGGAATTTTCAAAAGAGGAATTAATAAATTTTAAGAAAATTTTAGATAGAGAAAATATAAAGGTTATAACATTAGATAGTCCAGTTGGAAAGAAACCGATACCATATGAAAGAAAAATGGAATTGTTTGATATTTATTTAGATATTTGTGACATATTTGAAAGTGAGTATATAAGAATATTTTCTAATTTAGGTAGAAACATTGAGGAAAACGAAATAAAAGAAAATTTAAAGAGATTATGTGAAAAGGCTGACAAAAGAAATATAAAATTGCTAATGGAAAATGAAAGAAAAACTTATGCTGAAAGTCCTGTTGATTGTTTAAATCTGATGAAAGAAGAAAAAAACATAAATATAATATTTGATTTATCAAATGCTTTTCTTGAAGGATACAATGTGTTTGAAGAATATGAAAAATCAAAAAGTAGAATAACATACATACACTTGAGAGATTTTGATAATAAAGCAAATAAATATGCTCATTTAGGTCAAGGAGATATAGGAATTGAAAAATTTATGAAAGTCATAAAAAACGACAACTTTGAAGGGGTAATTTCAATTGAAACTCATTTGCCAATGAATGAAAGTGGAGAAACAAAACAGGAATTATTTTTGAAATCTATAAATTTATTTTATGATATTTTAGAAAAATTAAAAATAAAAATTCAATAGTATAAGGAGAAATGAAATGGAAAGAGTTTATTATGATATAGTTGATAGCTTCGCAAAAGATTTAGAAAAAAATTTAAAAAGAAAAATTGAAATAAATGAGAAAGAAAACAAGATAAAAATAGAAAATGAAATTATTAGGTATGAAGAAAAAGATATTGGTGTTAGGAGTTTTTCTGTTCCATATTTTGTTGAAAAACAAACTGTTGTTAATTATGATGGGAATGATAAAGAACTAATAAATAAAATAAAAGATATTTGTACTGCATATACAGACAATGAAATAGAGGCAATAGAAGAAACAATGCCAATTTTGAAGAAGTATTCAGAAGAAAGAAAGGAAAATCTTAAAGGAGTAGCAATCATATGGAGAGATCATTTCTTAGAAGAAAATGTTGGATTATTAACTTCAATGGTGAGAATGGGAGTGAAACCAGAAGATGTACTTGCAATAGATAAAGGAGATAGTACGAAACATAGAGAAGAAATTACGGCAACATTTAGAAAGTTAGGATATCAAGTTGATGTATTGGATAATACAGCTGTTGCAAATGATATTCTTATAGAAGATGGAAAAAGATTAATAAGAGAATTTATTGACAAAAGAAAAGATAAAAAAATTGTTATTTTGGATGATGGTGCAATAGTATCAAGAATACTAACATTGCACAATTATGAAAACGTTGAGGCATTTGTTGAGTTAACTGTGACTGGATTAAAAAGAATAGGTGAATTAAATGAAAACGAATTACCTTATCCAGTATTAAATGTTGCAAAATCAAAATTAAAAAGGTTTATTACATATAAAGAAATAGCAAATACAATTTTTACAAGAAGTATTGAGTTATTAGCAGGTGAAAAATTAGTTGGAAGAACTGTAATACAATTAGGATATGGTGATTTGGGAGAAGTTTTAGCAGATAGATACAGTCAATATGGTGCAAGAGTTATAGTAATAGAGCCAGACGTAATGAAATGTATAGAGGCATCAGAAAAAGGATTTACAACATTTAGAACATTAGAAGAAGCAGTAAAATATGATAAACCATTTCTTATTGTAGGAGCGAGTGGATATAATAGTATTAGTAAAGAAGTTATAGAACAATTAGAAGATGGAACATTTATTACATCAGGAGCAACAGCAGACCTTAATATATTTAAAGAATATGAAAAAGAGGGATATAAATATAAAGCAATTCCTAGATATGGCACTCAATATGAAATTAATGGCAAAAAGATAACTGTATTAGGAAATGGAAGGTCAGTAAATTTATTTGATTCTGAAGCTATTCCAAATAGGTCAAATGATATATTTAAAGCAAGTCAGTTGGTGGTTACAGATAAAATAATAAATGGAAATGATGATTTAAAGAATCAAGTAGAGTTAGATATAGTAGACAAATGGATTGATGAATCAAATATTCTTGAAGAATATTATAATCTTTATTTCAAGAGAAAGTAGGAAAAGTAATGGAAGATATGCATATGCATTTAAAAAAGGGTGTAACAGATATAACAATAATGCAAAAATATGTTGAAAAATGTAAGGAGATGAAATTAAATAAAGTTTTGTTTTTAGATCATGGCAATAGGATGTCTCCAAAACACACACCTGTTTTAAATGAACCAAAAGTTATTAAAAAGTTTTTTGAAAACATAAAAATTGTAAGGGAAAATAATTCTGATATAGAAATTAATGCAGGTATAGAAAGTGATTTTTCATATGATGAAGAATTCAAAGAAAAAGAAATTGAAATATTAAAAAGTTATCCATTTGATTATGTTATAGGTTCAGTACATGGAATGGAAAAAGCAGAGTATATGGATTATTTACAAGCAAATATAGATATGATTAAAACATATCCAATTAATATTATAGGACATTTAAAATTAAGAAAAGAGTATGAACAATATAAAGGAAAAATTGAAGAGATAGTGAAATTAGCAACTGAAAAAAATTTAATGTTTGATATTAATACAAGTGAGCGTTCTAGGTGGAATATACAACAATTAGAATATATGTTAAATTTATTTAAAAAATATGGAACTCAATATACATTAGGAAGTGATGCTCATAGCATTGAGGAAATAGGCTATCATATTGAGGAAGAATATATAAAAATTAATAAAATATTAAATCAAGCTGAAAGAGATATTGAATATACTGTAGTTTCAAGAGGTACGGAAAAAGCAGGGAGCAAGGGGTATATAGGAATAACAAAAGTAGAAAATAATAAGAGATTACTGGTATTAGCTAAACATTTTGATAAATATATTGATACATATAAAGATTCATTTGAAATTCCATCTCAGTATTCTATTGAAAATATAGCAGTTTCAAGGTTTGAATTAATGGGAGCAATAACAATAAAACCTATATTAAATATAATAAAAGATAATATTTTAATCATAGGATTAGGGAATATAGGTTTTACAGCAATGTTATATTTATTAGAAAATAAGTATAAAAATATATCAATAATAACAAATAGAATTGAAAAATATCAGATAGATGCAATTAATAGATTAAATAAAGAATATGACTCAAACATAAAATTTGTAGATAGTTATGAGACGGATTATGATACATACATAGAAGCTACAGGATGCAGTGAAGTTATTAAGAATATAGTTGAAACAGCACCTAATTTATCTAAAATTATTTTATTAGGTGTTCCAAGAGAGGAAAAATATTTAATTAATCCATTAGACATTAACAGAAAGAATTTTATTTTTATAGGTGGTCATGAATTAAATGGACACACTATTGACCAAAGAAGAGAAATCTTTAAAGAAATATTGAAAATAAATAGTAAAAAAGAACTCAAACCATTTGTTAATATACATCATGCCCAAAAAGGTATTATAGAAAAGGTATTAGATTGTAAAGAAAATTTTATAGAGGTAATAAAATATGATTTATAAAATAAAAGATAAATATTTAGAAGTAATAAGCCATTGCAATGAATATGACGAATATATTTTTAAAAGATTTGGTCAATTTGAAGTTATTACTAATAAAAAGACTAATAATTATTTGAAGTTTAATGAAACATCAGTAGAGATAAAAATAAATGATGATTATAAGATTCTAAAAAATAGAATAGTAAAAACAGATATATATCCAATTATTAATAATGTAATTGCATATTTAATAAACGATGAAAATAATATGTTTATGCATTCATTGGTAGTTAACAAAGAAAATAAAGGAATATTGATTACTGGAGAATTTGGACAAGGAAAATCAACATTGGCTAAAGAGTTTATAAGTAGTGGATACGAGATAAATTCTACAGACCAAACGTGGTTAAAATTTAAGGAAAATAATTTATATCAAAAGTTAGGTTCAAGTTTTGATATAGAAAATGGAAAAATAAAAACTTTAAAACCAGAACAATACAAAAAAGAAATAAGAATAAATAAAATAATCAGGATAATAGGATTATGTGATAATGGAAAAACACAAGTAAATATTAATAATAATAAATATTATATAGTAAAAAATCTAGCTCCTTTCTGCTATTGGAGTTATATGATGCCTTTATTCACAGATAATGTGAAACTATACAATACAAATATTTTTACAAAACAATTTTTAAATAAAATAGATGAAAGAAAAATACTTAATCTTGAAGTTAGAGGGGACAAAAGAGAAATAATAAAGGGATTAGAGGAGATATAATAATGATAGAGGAAACAACTTTTTCTGATAATGAAATACGAATAGAGTTGAATAAAAGGTATGGAATAAATGCTGATGCAATAGAAAAAATAAACAAAGGAACTGCAAATATATATAAAGTTACTTCGCATAAAGAAGAGTTTATATTAAAAGAATTTCAATCAAAATATTCAAAGGAAAATGTTCTAAAAGAGATAAATGCAATAGAATATTTAAGAAAAAATTCAGAAGTACCATTGCCAATATATTTAAAAAACAATAATAATGAATTTTATTTTATACATAAAGGAAAAGTGATAATAGTTCAAAAATTTATAGAAGGACAAGTTTTTGAAAAAAACAAAGGAAATTATGAGCAAATGTTAGAATCAGCACAATATTTAGGATTGATTATAGAAGGATTTAAAAATTATAAAGTAGATGACAGTATTAGTATATTAAATTGGTATTCGAATAATGAATTTGAAAAAGCTAATAAAAAATATGATGAGATATTATCTAAATTGGATAATTCAAGAATATCAGAAAAGATAAAATCAGATATAATTTTTAAAAAAGAATTGTTAGTTAAATTAAGTGAAATTGTTAATGCTGAAGATATAAAAAATATAACACATAAGGTATCACATGGAGATTATAGTAGCTTACAATTTATTTATGATAGTAAAAATAAAATAAAAGTTATACTAGATTTTATAAAAATTAAAAGACTACCAGTTGTTTGGGAAATTGCCAGATCTTATAGTTATATAGATAAAGAATGTCAAGAAGGTATGATAAATATTGAAAATTTAATTGCATATACAAAACAAGTAGCAAAATTTACGAAATTAAATGAGTATGATTTTAAATATTTGCCATATGTATATTTGATACAATTAGCAAGAAGTACATTTGGATATAGTGAGTATTTTAAAAATACAGAGAATAAAGAAGAATATTTAGAGTTTGCTTTTTATAGGACTAATATTTGTAGAGACTTATATGAAAAAGCAGATGAAATATCAAAAAGGTTATTGGAGTTAAAAGAGGAGTAAAAAATGAAGGATATAATTATTGTAGGAACAGGAAAAGCAGGTTTTTTGCACTATTATTCATATAAAAAGTTTGAAAAAATAGGTAGAATTTATTTTGTGGATATTGATGGTAAAATAAAAAATGAAAACATAAAAGATTCAAAAGTATATACAAATATAGAAAACACAGTAAAAGAAGAAAAGCTAGATGTTAACAACATTATTGTTGACATATGTACTCCTAAAAGTGTATTTTTGGATATTATAATGGAGTGTAAAAAACTAAATATTAAAAATATATTAGTTGAAAAGCCATTTATTGTAAATGAAAAATTTTTTGAAGAAAATGAAAACTTAAATATTGCAATGGTGCATAATTATGTATATTCAAAAATTGTTATGAAAATTAAAGAATATATAGTACAAAAAGAGTTAAAACCAATTATTATTTATACAAATTTTTCTAAAAACAGAACTGAAGAAAGTTTTAATGGTAGAGGAATGTACAAGAAAGTTACAAGAAATATAGAACATGATATACCACATCAAGTATATATTTCACAGTTTTTACTAGATAATCCTAAAGATACACAAGTATTACTTGAAGAAGAAAAAGCAATGGAAAGAGGAAATAGAACATTAGAAAAACATGGGTATAGTAAAATTTTTACAAGAAAAAATGATGTTTATGTAATTCATGAGAGTGATTTTGCAACAAATACCAAAATTAGAGAAGTAATAGTTATATGTGAAAATAACATTGTCGTTAAAGGAGAATTTTTATTTTACGATAAAGATTTAAATAAATTAAAGGATGGAAATGTTTCTATTATTCAAAATAATAAAGTGATACATAGTGAGATTGTTGATTTTGATGATAATATGTATGAGTGTTTGTTAGATATCTATAAATATTTTAATACAGATGTGGTATCACAAAAATATAAAGACGAGATAAAAGACTTTTCAAATGAAATGAATTTATATTTATAAAATTGGAGGAACTTATTTGATATGAAAAATGTTTTAATAATAGGGGTAGCAAGAGCAGGAAAAACAACATTAGGAAATATGATTAAAGATGAATTTAATCAGTATAATATAATTCATGCAGATTCGATTATATGGGGAATAATAAGGGGAACAGGCAAAGAGGAATATTATACAAAAAATATAAAGGCAAGAAAAGAATTAGTACATAGTGATGAATTTCAAAGAATTATATTAGAAATTTATAAATCTTCTATAAAACAAGATACTCAAAATTATGGAACTATTCTTGAAAGTGGACAACTAGAGCCTAGATATGCAAAAGAATTGCTTGATATGGGAAATTTAATTTGTGTTTGTTTAGGACATGGAAATCTTGATAAACAAGGAATTATGCAATTGTGTAGAGAACATGATACAGAAAATGATTGGACGTATGGTATAACAGAGGAGAATTTATCAACAAATGCTGATAAATGGAATGAAAAAAATCAATTATTAAAGGCAGAATGTCCTAAATATGGAATAGAGTATATAGATACTTCTAAAAATAGAAAACAAGTATTAAAGCAAATATTAACAAGAATAGATGAAAGAGTAGATATAAAGGAAAGTGAAGAAGATGAAAGATAAATCAAAAGTATATCTAATTACTGGGGTAGCGGGTTTTATTGGTGCAAGTCTTACAAAAAGAATATTGAATTTGAAAAATGAAAATATACACATAATAGGTATTGATAATTTAAATGATTATTATGATGTAAAATTAAAAGAATATAGACTATCAGAATTAAAAACATTTAATAAATTTGAATTTATTAAGAGTGATATCTCAGATAAAGATGAAATAAAGCAGATATTTGAAAGATATGAACCTGATATTGTTGTGAATTTGGCAGGACAAGCAGGGGTTAGATATAGTATAACTAATCCTGATGCATATATACAATCAAATATTATTGGATTTTATAATATATTAGAATGTTGCAGAAAACATGAAGTAGAACATTTAGTATATGCATCAAGTTCGTCTGTTTATGGATTAAATAAGAAAATACCATATTCTACAGATGATAAAACGGATATGCCTGTATCATTGTATGCAGTAACCAAAAAAACTGATGAACTTTTAGCATATAGTTATTCAAAATTATATAATATTCCAACAACAGGTTTGAGATTTTTTACAGTATATGGACCTGCAGGTAGACCTGATATGGCATATTTTAAATTCACAAATAAACTATTAAATGGTGAAAAAATACAAATATATAATTATGGAAAGTGTGAACGTGATTTTACTTACATAGATGATATAGTAGAGGGAATAATAAGAGTAATAAATAAGATTCCAAATAAAAAGAACGGAGAGGACGGATTACCTATACCACCATATAAAATATATAATATTGGAAAAGGTAGACCTGAAAATTTATTGGAATTTATTAATATATTACAAGAAGAATTAATTAAGGCAGAAGTTTTACCACCAAATTATGATTTTGAAATTCATAAGGAGTTAGTAGGAATGCAACAGGGGGATGTGCCAATAACTTATGCAGACACAAAGCAAATGGAAGATGATATGGATTTTAAACCGAGTACATCATTAAGAGAAGGCTTAAAAGAATTTGCAGAATGGTATAAAAAATATTATATACAATAGGAGTGAATAATATGAAAATTGCAATAGCAGGAGTAGGATATGTTGGTTTATCTTTAGCTACATTATTAAGTCAATATAATGAGGTTGTAGCATTGGATATTATAAAAGAAAAAGTAGACAAAATAAATAACAAAATAAGCCCTATTGAAGATGAATATATAGAAAAATATTTAAAAACAAAGGAATTAAATTTAAGAGCAACATTAGATTATAAAGATGCTTTTTATAAGGCAGATTTTATTATAATTTGTATGCCAACAAATTATGATGAAAAAAATAATTTTTTTGATACTTCACTGGTAGAAAAAACCATAAAAAAGATAAAAAGTATGAAAATAACAACAACAATAATAATTAAGTCGACTGTTCCAGTAGGATTTACAGAAAAAATGAAAACAAAGTATAATATGACTAATATTATATTTTCACCAGAGTTTTTAAGAGAAGGAAAAGCATTATATGATAATTTATACCCATCTAGAATTATTTTAGGTGATGAAAACGAACAGGCAAAGAAGTTTGCAAATTTATTGAAAGAATCATCATTAAAAAATGATGTAGTAATAAAGTTTATGAAATCAACTGAAGCAGAAGCAGTAAAATTATTTTCTAACACATATTTGGCATTAAGAATTGCGTTCTTTAATGAATTAGATACATATGCAGAAATAAAAGAATTGAATACAAAAAATTTAATAGAAGGTGTATGCATGGATCAAAGAATAGGAAACTTTTATAATAATCCATCTTTTGGATATGGAGGATATTGTTTACCTAAAGATACCAAACAATTAAAGGCTAACTACAGAGATGTACCTGAAAATCTTATTACTGCGATTGTAAATAGCAATGCTACAAGAAAACAACATATTGTAGAGGAAATATTAAGCAAGGAACATAAAATTATTGGTATATATAAATTGTCTATGAAAAAGAATTCGGACAATTTTAGAGCAAGTGCTATATTCGACATAATAGATATGCTTATAGAAAAAAATAAAAATGTAATAATATATGAGCCACAATATGAAAATGAAAATTATAAAAATTGTAAAATAGTAAGAGATATAAAATTATTTAAAGAAAATAGTTCAATTATAATTGCTAATAGAATAGAAGAAGAATTAGAAGATGTAATGGACAAAGTTTATACAAGAGATATTTATTTTAGGGATTGATTTTGGGATATAGAATCGAGGTTTTTTATATGCATACAATAGTTTATTTAATTAGACATTCGGAAAAATTAGATATACAGTATATTGATAGATATTATAATAATGAAAATTATCAAATAACTAGAGAAAAGAGGATACTTAGTGCAGAAGGAGAGAGAAAAGCTAGTATATTAAGTAAGCAAAAAGAGTTTTCAGATGTGGATGTTATATATTCAAGTAGTTATGTTAGAACAATTCAAACTGCAAAATATTTAGCAGAAAGATTAGATAAAAAAATTCATGTTGATAGAAATTTAAACGAAAGAAAATATGGAAATCCCCAATATGCACAAGATATAACTTTGAAGCAATATTATGATGAAAAAATTAAAAATATAGAAGGAGAAAGTAGAAAAGAAGTTACAGACAGAATGTATAAAGCTTTTATGAATATAATTAAGGATAATAAAGGCAAGAAAATTGCTATTTTTTCTCATGGTGCATCTATAGTGTTTTTACTTATGAAGTGGTGCGAATTAGTATATGTCGATAATGAAAAGAAAAAGTGCTTGAAGTTTAAAGAAAAAGTAGTTATTAATAAAAAGATTGGAGCACCAGAAGTTTTTAAGATAATAATTGATGATAAACAAAATATCAAAGATATAGAGAATTTGATGTTTGAATATTAATTTATAATATAGAAAAGAGCCAACATGTGGCTCTTTCTTCAATTATTTAAAAATTTATTTAGAACTTTTTCGAGATCTTCATATTTTATAGGTTTTTCTAGATAATCATCAAAGCCAAGAGTGTTTACAAAGTATTCTCTAGCATTGTGAGATATAGTATGAACAATGATGGGGGTATTAAAATTACTAATAGTTTTTAATTTTTGTAATAGTTCTGGACCAGTGCATCCTTTTTGATAAATATTATTAGTAAAGATAATATCATAGTTATAACCATTTTTAATTCTATCATATAGGTCAATACTAGTAGTAACAATATCAACAGAAATACCAAATAACATTAACAGTTTTCGTGTTTGCTTTGAAGAAAAACTATCATAATTACCAATTAATGCTTTTTTTCCTTTAAATTTTCCATTATATTCTTGTGGTTGATTATAAATCATTAAAGGAGTACTTGTCAATTCTTCAAATTCTTTTTTTTCTAATATTTCAGATTGTTTTTTTAATCTTGAAATTTCTTGATTAAGAAATGATATTTGATTTTCAGCATTATATTTATATTGTTTCAAATTTCTATCTTTAATAATGATGACCTTTGTTGATATGAGAGTTGTTACTAAAAATATGCAACATATAAAAAGTAAAAAATATAACATGTCTTTTCCTTTCTAACAAAAATTTTAATAAAAAATATTTGGATTTTAAGTGCGTTATTATGCAGTAAAAAAAGTTTTGGACTATATACTTCATTGTGTATATTACGACAAAATTATACTATACTAAAAAGAATAGTATGAAAGTGTGGTGATATATAATGTCTTTAATAGATATTTTTCGCAAAAATGTAAAATATTATAGGTTTATGCAAGACTATTCCCAAGAAAAATTAGGGGAAAAGTCAGGTTTGAGTACCCATTATATATCAGACATTGAACAAGGAAAATATAGTCCATCTATTCCTACTATAGAAGATATAGCAAGAGCATTGAAAGTAGAACCATATTTATTGTTCGTTTCTAATTCAAAAGCAGATGGATTAGAAGCAAGAGTTGATATACACAGAAAAAAGTAAAATACATAAGTATATGATGATACTACTTTTTTACAGATATTCAATATAATTGACAAGACTTGTCATAAATCACTATTTTTTATTACTATCTATATTATACCATAAAAAACAAAAAAGGGACAGATAAGTTACATATTTTTTTTATATTTTATGAAAAAATAATGCTATTAGAGGTGTTGTTATGGAGAGTAATAAAGATTTAAGAGCATTATTGGATAAAGACTATATGCCTATTATATATAAAAATATAAAAAAATTTAGAAAAGAAAGCGGAATGTCTTTAATGGAAGTCGCTGAAGTTTTGGATATGTCGCATGATTATTTGAGAAGAATTGAATCTAATAATGATAAAGTAAAGACTTGTTCTTTAAGGTTATTGATAAAATTTAGTATTTTATACAATAAGCCATTAGGAGAATTTTTAAATGAATAAAAGGTAAGATTAGTGATTTCGAACTAGTCTTTTTTTGTGTTTAAAAAGATAAAAGATATGAAATTATTTACAAAATTTACATAATATGATATAATAGTTAAGGAAGTTTGAATTTGAAAGGAAATTTGATTTGAAAAATGAAATAACTGTAAAGTTAACATGTAGTATAGATGATATATGCAAGATTTTAGAAAAACGTGATTTTCATTGTACAGAACGTTATTTATTAGATGACACTTATTATATTCCCAATATAGTAAATACAAAAGGATTGTCAGAAAGAGAAATATTGAAAAATGCAATTATATTAAGAAATATCATAGGGGATATGGAAGAATATCAAATAAATAAATTAACATATAAGAAAAAGGAAATAGATGAACAAGGACAAATAACAAAACAAGACAAAGTAGAATGTTCTATTTTGAATAAAGAAGAAGGAGCAAAGTTCTTAAATGCTATTAATTATTTAGAAATAATGAATATTAAAGAAATAGATACCATATATCAAAAGGAAGGAATAGAGATTTGTGTTAAAGACATTATAAATGGTGATAAGTTAATAGAAATAGAAGAATGTGAAAAATTTGATACAATAGATAAAATAAAACAAGAGTTGGAAAGGCTAAATCTTCCAGTGGATACTAATGATTATTTTATAAAAAAAGCTGAAATAGAATTAAAGAAGATTTTATAGGAGCGTGATTGTATGTCAAATATAAATTTAAATTTATATAAAGTATTTTGCAAAGTGGCTCAATCAAAAAGCTATTCAGAAGCATCAGAAAAATTAGGAGTATCAGTTGCACATATTAGTAAGCAAATAGCTACTTTGGAAGAACAATTAAATCTAAAACTATTTAATAGAGAAAATAAAGGAGTAACATTAACTAATGATGGTGAAGAACTTTATAATATAGTAAATAAATCAATATCTACTTTTGACTTTGCAGAAAAAATGGCAAAAGATAAGAATGATATGGAGAATGGATGTATAAAAATTGGATGTCCATCTCATTTTACAAGTTATCTATTAATGGGAAAATTAGAAAAAGTAAAAAAAGATTTTCCAAAACTTAATATAAAAATAATATGTGAAGTTGATACAAATAAAATGTTAGAATTATTACAAAATCATAAAGTTGATTTTGCAATAACGGATGCAGAAATAATTAGTGGTAATGTTGAAGTTCAAGAATTATTAACAATAAGTAATATATTTGTTTCAAAAGCACCATTAAAAATTTCTAATATAAAAGAGTTAGAAGATTTAAATTGTATTTTAAATTTAGAAAATACAAAAACAACGCAACAATTAATGGAAATATTAGAAAAAAATAATGTTTCTCTACATGCAGATATGATGTGTGATGCAACTGAAATAAGAGTTGAGGCAGTAAAAAGAAATATGGGAATAGCATATGTTATAAAAGAATCTGTAAAAAAAGAACTTGAGAAAAAGGAACTATATGAAGTTGAATTACCAATTCAATTACCAAGTATAAAATTGAACTTGATTTATTTAAGCGGAGAGTTAACAAAGATTGACAAAAGGTTTATAAAAGAATATTTGAAAAAATGAATACCCTAACATAGGGTATTTATTTTTTCCATTTTCTGTTAACTAAAAGTTAAGGGATGTTGAAAATTTGGGAATAGTTTTCCAATATAAAACAATGTATAATATTAATGTATAAAAAGAGATATTATATATGAAATGAGGAGTCTAAATGAAAAGAAAAGTTTGTTGGAAAATTACAATTAAATGCAATCAAGGATGTAAGTATTGTTTTGGATTTAACAATATACCAAATCTATCTTTTGAAGAAAATGAAGAAGTATTAGAGCATCTAATTGTGAGTGGAATAAACCATATTACTTGGACTGGAGGAGAAGCAGTATTATATCCAAGAGTAAATGAATTAATGAAAAAATCAAAAGAAAGAGGATTATATAATAAATTAGTAACAAATGGAATTTATTTATCAAAGAACGATAACGAATATGTAGAAGATATTTTAAATACACTAGATGAAATTAATTTATCTATTGATTCAATTGAAAATGATATTAATTTAGCATTAGGCAAAGAAAATAATCATTTAGATATTATAAAAAATCTTTTAGAAAAAATTAAAAATAAAAATATAAAAATAAGAATAAACACAGTAGTTAGTAAACTTAATGTAGACAAATTAGAAGAATTGGGAGAATTTTTAAATAATTATCAAATTGAAAAATGGAAGTTTTTAAAGTTTATGCCAATACGAGAAAGAGCAGAACAAAATGAAAAACAATTTGAAGTTGACGAGAGCAAATTAGAAAATAGTATAAGAAATCTAAAAGAATTTAAAAACATAAAAAAAGTGGAATACAAAAAACAAAGTGAATTTGAAAAAAGTATTGTTATAATTCCTAATGGCGATGTTTTACAAACTCAAAATGGAAAAGATCATTATTTTGGAAATGCTTTAAAAGAAAGAATAATAGACTTTGATAAAATATTATCAAATGGAAAAATTAGAACATTAATTGCACATGATGATTTAAATGTAACCAATAGAATAGTTAATGCAATAAAAGAAATTGATTTTGTAGATGTAGTTGGTACAGCTAAAGATGGTGCAGAAACATATCATAAAATTGTTGAATTAAAACCAGAGATGATATTTACTAAGTATGCTATGAACAATATGAACGGTTTAGATATTGTAAAATCAACAAAAGAAAAATTAGAAAATAATATACCTGTATTTAATATGATAATAGATAATAGAGTACAAGAAAATGAAATTGATGAGATGTATGATATTATAGGACAAAAGTTAAATTCATTAATAGAATGTTCTGATAATATTAGCAATAATATAGTAGATATTATTAATCAATATAATGATTATAAAAACAATAAATAAAAATAGCAGATAAGTTTTTTATTTACTAAAACTTATCTGCTATTTTTTTGTGTGCTTTAAATAATATATGCTAATATCTAAAAAAGATTTTGGAGTAACATCTTCGCCTTTTGGAAAGAATTTATAAATTGCAAAAGGTGGTGGTGGGTCTTTATCTTTTAAATCATTTAAAGGCTTTAATGCTGTTCTAAAAGAAGAACGAATACCTTCGCCTGTTGTTCCAAGTTCTTTTCCTACAGTATTAAATAAAGTTTCTAGATTTTCTTCAAGTAAATTAGTAGAATTATAACATTTTATCAATGTTTTCCTAACGCGAATTGAAGGTTTACTTTTTAATGGAATATGTACTTTTAAAAAGAGTCTATCAATTTTTCGTTCTAAAGTGTAATTAGACATTTCATATATAGTTTTTAAAATATCTTTATAATCGAATTTCTTCAAAAATATTTTATATATTTTTGACAAATTTGTAATACTGGATAATTCAGTAATAGATTTTGAAAGTAATATAGTATTGCAATTAAATTTTTCATTATAATCTAACGAAAGTTGATCGATTATATCAGTATATTTTAAACCATAAAAGCTTGTGTCTAGTATAAAAATGTCAGGTCTAAAATCATAATATTGTTTCAAAATAGAAACTTTATCACTTGTAATTTTAAAATCAATATCGTTATCTTGTGTAAGATATTGGCAAAGTTGAGAATTTTGCTCAATATTTTCAATGACTGCAAGAATCTTTAACATGATAACTCTCCTAACAATTTTTATAAATCATTAATATTATACCACTAAAATTATGTAAACACAATACCAAAATGGAAAAATATTACAAATATAAGTGAAAAATAATAAATTTTAACCAATTTTCACCGTTTTTTCAATATTCCAATATTTGAAAGTATAATCTCCGCAATAGGACAAATAGTCTTTAAGAGTTAGAAAAAATAATACATTAGAGAAAAGAATAAAGTACAAGTGAATTATTTAAGTATAAATTAAAGATTATTTGTTAGGAGTGATAAAATATGTAAAGTTAAATTATAAAGAATAAGAAAAAGTAAATTAATATGTTTTTTCTTTCTCTTTTAGATATTTGTCCAATTTTTAGAAATTGGAGAGATAGTAAATGGAAAGAAAAGATTATTTACAAGAAGAATTATCAAAAGAAGAAAAATCATATTTAAAAAAGTTGATTTTAAATGTTAGAAGAAAATACATAAAAGATAACTATGAGTATTTAAATAGTAAAGATGTTAATTGGGATACATTTGAGGATATGGAATGTAGCAGTTTATTTGATACAGTTCTTAATAAATGTGTTGATGAGTTGAAGTCTGCCATTGAATTTGAGAGACTTTTTTGTGATGAAAAATTATATAATATAACTAAAGCACTGTCTGTAAAAGAAAAGATGGTGCTTTTTGCTTTATATAAGGAAGGAAAAAGTATAAAACAAATAGCTAATGAAATGAATGTAGAAAGAACAACAATATGGCGAATTAAAAATAAGGCACAGGAGAAAATTACAAAGAATTTATTAGGAGGAAATTACAATGTTTAATAATTTTGATTTAAGTGATAGAGAAATATTAAAAATTCTAGAGGATTATAATCCATTAATTACAAAAATGAGTAAGTTAAGAGATGGACTTGATGAAGATTTAATGCAAGAAATAAAATATATGATTTATAAAACTTTAACAAAAAATAGAAAAAATTTATAAAAAATGCAACATCATAAGTAAAAGTTAGAACTCCTAATATTAGAAGGAGGTAACAAAATGGAAGAAAAAAAAGAAACGAATCAAGTTACAGAAGAAAAGAATTCTAAAGAAATAAAGAATAATGTTAAAGCCAAAGAAGAAATAAACAAAGCTAATTCTAAATCAGAAATAGAACTTATTACTGCTTATGCACAATTAGTATTTCATACATTAAGAAATAGTAATACAGAAATTAATGCGAAATCAATAAAGGAAGAAGTAAAAATGTTTTATAAAAAATTTGGAAATACAGAAGTGAAAAGGTTAGCTAATATAATGATGAAAGAGAAAAAGGAGAAAAAATAAAATGTTGAAATATTTGATTTTTTCTGTAATCTCTTTCTGCTTGGGTATTTTTACTAGAGAGATTATAGAAATATTAGAAAGAAATAAAAGATACAAAACTGTAAAAAAATTAAGTGAACAAAATTTTAAAAAAGCAATGGAAGATTTAGAAATTAAATAGAGTTTTAGATATAAGCTCTATTAGTTTCTTCATATCTAAAAATTGTTAGCAAAAAGTTGCAGGAGGTCTACTATGGAAAATGAAATTTTAGAAAGATATTTCCAATATAAAATGAAACAAATTGATATTGCAAAGGAATTAAATATTTCAAAATATAAAGTTTCAAGAGTAGTAACAAAAGACCCAAGATATCAAAAAGAAAAAGAACTTCGAAAGGAAATAAATAAAAAAAAACATCAAGATAATACAAAAAAATATATTGAAAATATAAGAAGAGAAAGAAAAGAAACGATTGGCTATGAGAAACTAAAACAAATGCATATACAAGCAAGTTTAGAACTATCAGGAGGAA
>OQVN01000187.1_pt1 | contig 24073 bp, 20 predicted proteins | sample 1691621 | NCBI WGS metagenome assembly OQVN01 (sample SAMN03418278, study PRJEB22391) | human gut metagenome | biome: human-gut; feature: organic feature; material: feces | host: Homo sapiens | place: Tanzania | collected 2013-01 | reverse complement strand
ACAGAATGCAGGAACATCCGGACAAAACCTTCATTTAGAGGCATTGCAGATAGTACTAGTGAAGAAAGGACAGTCAGCTCCTGGCAATAATTATGGTGGAATAATTTCTAAAAATACAATGGCATATATTGCCAGATAAATTAATAAAAAAGAAACTGATACAGATAATTTGTATTAGTTTCTTTTTTTTGTTTTAAATAAAATGCATATGTGATAAAATAGGACTATAAATTTGAGGAGGTGCTATACATGAAGAAATTAATTTCTATTATGCTCCTATCAGTGCTTATTTTGGCTGCCAGTACGGTTTATGCAGATGAATTATCTGATAGAATTGTGGAAAATGAGATAGGAAATCTTGAAGTTGACAGTAATGTAACAGAAAATACTGTAGTTGAGAATATTGCAATAGAAAATCCTGGAATAGAAAACAAGGTATCTAGTTCAGATGAGCTTTCTAGTGAAGAAAATGACGAAAGTTCTGAAGTAGACAAGAATATTGAGAAAACAGGATGTTCGACAGGGACGAATACTGATACAGATTCAGATTCAGAGATAGAACCTGATGAACATTATATTGGTGTCAGATACGCGGCACATGTACAGAATATCGGTTGGCAGAATGAAGTGAGTGATGGAACTACTTCTGGAACAACAGGACGTGGACTGCAAATAGAGGCCATAAATATAGCGCTTGATAATTCAACATCATATTCAGGGGGAATATCCTATGCCAGTCATATTAAAAATATAGGCTGGCAGAATGAGGTAAGTGGTGGAAATATCTCCGGAACAGTAGGACGTAATTTGCAGATTGAAGCAATAAAGATGCATCTTACAGGCGAACTGAGTGAACATTTTGATATCTATTATAGAACGCATATAGCGGATGTCGGCTGGATGCCATGGACAAAAAATGGTCAGATATCAGGCAGTATCGGACTTGCAGATAGAGTTGAAGCATTAGAAATCCGGATTATAGATAAAAATGAGCTTAGCAATAAACCTGTAATTACATCAGAGAAAAGTTATTTACAGGGACTTGCTAACAGCCATCTTACATATTCATCTCATGTACAGGATATAGGTAATATGCCGTGGGTTTCAGGGGGGAACATTACAGGTACGACAGGACGAAAACTGCGAATTGAAGGAATTAATATCAATTTATCTCAGGATACTGCACATTCATTAACCGGTACTATCATGTATAGAACGCACGTGCAGGATATAGGATGGACTGGATGGAAAACTTTGGGGCAATATTCTGGAACATCAGGTAGGGCTAAGCAGGTAGAAGCCATTGAGATAAAGCTTACAGGTCAGTTAGCAACATTTTATAATATATACTATAGTTCACATATAGAGAATTATGGATGGTTAGGTTGGGCTTCAAATGGGCAGACATCAGGCTCAACTGGTATTAGTTATAGAGTAGAGGCTCTAAGGATTAATTTGGTAAGAAAGGGGGCACCTGCACCTGGAAGTGTTGCAAATTACTATAAAAATAAGCCAGTATATACACCAAAACCGGCAGTATTAGATGTGATGTCTCAGAACGCACAGGTAAGAGCCAGTTCTACAAGATGGCTTATTATGACAGACACATCTGCATGTCAGGTAGGCGTTTATAGTGGAAGCTATGGTAATTGGAGTCGAGTTGCATTGTGGTCATGTGGACCGGGAAAGCCTTCTACGCCTACAGTAAAAGGGGAGTTTACAATCTATGGAAGAGGTAAATCATTTGGTAGCAGGTCTTATACATGTTGGTATTATACGCAGTTTTATGGAAACTATTTGTTCCATTCAGTGCTTTATAATCGTGGTAGTATGACACAGATACAAGATGGAACGCTTGGCAAACAAGTTTCTCATGGCTGTGTAAGATTGGACATTAATAATGCAAAGTGGCTGTATGATAATATTCCAAATGGAACGAAGGTTGTGATTTATTGAGATTACGTGGCTATAGTAAATTTACTTTTTTATATTTAAATATGAGAAAAATTATAATAAAAACATACGAGGTGATTCATAATGAAAATTGTAAAGGCCGATGCTTTATGTTGTGATTACAAAAACACGATTGTATTATCTTATAATAAAGGCTGGAATGATTTTGGCTATAAAACAGAGTATATAATAAAATATTTTGATGAAAATGGAGAATGTGTTTGGGATAGTTCGTTGAAAATTTATTGTAAGCAACTGGATTTTGCATCATCAGAATGCCATGAGGTGGATAGTTTTTTGTCATCTGAAATAGAACAATTAAATGATGACTTTTGTTCGATAGGGTGCAATTATGATTATTATTTGAAATTGAAACAATATTTGCCAAATGAATACGGTGTTATTTTAAAAAGGTTAAATGATTTAGCATTTAATATAAATAAGTGGTCAATATTTAAAGAATATGTAGGAGTACAAAAATCACTATTAAGAACAGAAATGGCTGAAGAAGGAAGAGACAAAGCGGCAGAAATGCTTGAAGAAGATAAAATGAATCTATTTGAAAAAATGAGTTATCTTTCTTTAAATAAAAAAGATAGCGATATAGAAAAAGTTAAATATTCGATTGATAATAAAAATGTAAAGAAAAAATATCAAATTTTTATCTCGTCGACTTATACTGATCTTGTAGAACCAAGACAAAAAGTTAGGGATGCCATTTTACGGATGATGCATTTTCCTGTGGGCATGGAAATGTTTAATGCAGGAGATGAGGGACAATGGGAAATAATACAAGGCACTATAGAAAGTTCGGATTATTATGTCCTTATTATTGGAAATCGATATGGAACTGAAATTGAGAACGGAAGCGATGCTGGGATAAGTTATACAGAAAAAGAATTTTTATATGCTATGAAAATGAATAAGCCAATACTTGCATTTATTATTGACGATAATGTTTCAGTAGAAAAGAATTTTATCGAATCTGATGAAAAGAAGAAAAAACTTGAAAAATTTAAAGAAAAAGTACAAAAAGATCGAATGATTGAGAAATGGAAAAATCCAGATGAATTAGCGGGAATGGTTGTTACATCATTACATAATCAAATGGAGAGAAAGCCTGGTATTGGATGGGTTCGTAGTGACTATTAAGAGTAGATGAATTTAGATTATCTTCACGAAATGCAATAAAAGGAAAGCGGTGAATATATGTCAAAATTATATGAATCTAGAAAAACAAATCTTAATTATCCACTTGGAAAAGATGAAGTTGGGTATATTTTTAAATCCGATAATATTAATAAGATAATTGAACGTATTAATAAGAAAATGTATGGCTCGTATTTAGTTGGGGGAGTTGTAGGAACAGGTAAAAGTAGCTTATTAGATATTGCGGCTGGGTATACGCTTACCAAATCATTAGTTATTCATGTGAATTTTTATAATGAATATGATGTTTTAGATAGATTTACAACATTAGTTTTAGAATATTTAATTGAAAGTGTAGAAAGAGAGAAAGAGGATAGTGACAAAGAATTAAAGACAATTTTAGATGAAATAAAATTAAAATTAGAATATGAGATAAAACAACAAATTGAAAAAAAGGAAGCAGTAAATAGTGAGATAAAAGAAGTTTATAAAGAAAAAACCACTTTAAACTCTAGATTGGGGATGAAATTTAAAAAAATTTTTACGGCAGATATTAATACTAAAGGAAAAATGGAAGATAAAAACGAAATTGAAAATAAAGATAATAAGTTAATAAATATGTCGACGACAATGAGTAAAACTGAAAATGATAGGCTAGAAGATATTTTTAAGATAGTTAGTAGGCTAGAAAAAAGAAATATTATATTTGTTTTTGACGAATTAGATAAAATGAAGGCGAATGTATTGGGAAAATTATTTAAGCGATATAAGAAGCTTTTTGTAGAAAAAAATATTTTCAGTTTTTTCATAGTTGATGATTTAATGTATATTAAATATAGTGATAATAATATTAACAAAAATAAAATATATACATATTTGACGGGAAAATACTATATGCCATTATTGACGTTTGAAGAAACTATACGATACTGCGTTATGATGTTTGGAGAAAAAAAATATTTGTTATGTCTAATGGAATATTATAATACTCTCGGGAATTATAGATTATTAAATATTGACCACGAAAAATACAAGTACGTTGATAAAGTTACAATTATAAAAGCTTATATTCTAATAAATGTTATAAAACAATTTGAACTATCATATTTAGAAAAATGTTATTTGGATTTGATTGTTAAAAATATAAAAGCAATAATAGAGGAGGTTACTAAATTAAGAAAATTACAAATTGAAGAATTAAAAAAATATTTGAAAAAAAATAAAAAAGTTATTGATAAAGTGTGGCCAAAAAGTGATGTTTTAATAAAAAGTGTTATAGAAACAATTAATAAAATTTGCCCAAATGCAGTAAAAGTAGATAGCAATAATAATGTAGTTATTGATTTTAATTTTATGTATTTAAAGTATGATGTTTTTGTTAATGCGGCCCTGTCACAACGTAGAGAAGAGTGGTCAAAGGAAGAATTAGATTATATTCAATTAAGTGATATGTATTATGGTATGAATAAGGCTGATAGGCAATATACTCATATTTCATATTTAAGAAATGATATTATACCATTGAAAGTTGCAGATAATAATCCTTCAACATATGAAGAAGCATTAATAAATTTGATTAAAGCAAATTTAGGTGAAAATGAACTGCAAGTTATAATACTCAAAAGAAATCGAGGTGAAGAATCACTTTTTAAAGATGATAATGAGTATACAGGAATTGTAGTTGTAGATAACGGAGTATTTCAAGTGGCATATTATGTAGATAAAGGATGTTATGATTCTGAAGCATTATATGCTAAAAAGAATTTAATAAATTTTTCGGAAAAATACGGAGTAAACGTGAAACAAATGGTAATTTGCAATGCTATTGATTTAAATAAAAATATAGGCGAAATAGTTAAAATGTATAATAGTGACGACTGATAATACTAAAGTACTGATTGGATTTTTTATATACAAAATGGGATTAATTATCTATAGTAATTTTACGCTACTCGATATAAAACGTAAGTAGGTAATTATCCGTAACTGTTAGCACCCATATTTTTCTGATACACTCTTTTCATAATAAAGGAAGGAAACTGTATCATTATGAAAAACTCACACAGTGGTCTGAACGAATCCATTAATTTCAATCCGGTGGGGGTGACTTGCAAAATGTGGTGTCAGGAACATCACGTTCCAGTCTCTATAATGAATTACTGGATGCGCAAGCTCAAAACATTGGACGAACAATCGGATACAGATATGATTTTTGCAAAAATGCCAACAGAAAAAGAAATTTGAAAGAATGAGACTTTTGGAAATTCTGCTTCGAGAGCCACCATTACGGATGAATAGAGTCACCTTCACGGAAGGTGAGCCATTCATATAGATTTATCCTATAATGAAGTTGGCACACGTGATGACATACCTTGAGGATGGACACTGCAGTTTTTACAATAATCTAAGTGAAAATGCCATACGTTCATTTACAGTTGGAAGGAAAAACTGGCTGTTCAACGCAACTCCAAAAGGTGCCACTGCCAGTGCACTGGTCTACACAATGGTCGAGATGGCAAAGGCCAATGAGCTTAACATTTATAAATACCTGACATATCTTTTGGAACATTGTCCAAGTGAAGATATGTCAGATGAACAGCTTGAGGCATTGACTCCGTGGAGCAAAGAAGTTGAAAATGTTTGCAAAAATTAAAATGTAGTAAAACGCTTGCATCTAGCAAAGATGATGCAAGCGTTAATTAAAATCAAGCGTTGGAATATTGAGCGTTTACGTTTAATAAGTATGTTGAAAAGGCGTGTGGAAAGATTATCGGAATTTTAGTGAAGTGGATTAGCATAACATAAAGATGCAATTATATTTTGTTGGTAATTACAAAGTTTTATATTCATTAGAAGACTAAATATATGGAAGAGGATACATTGATTGAATAAAGTTTTTTTTGGGGGGGGGGGACCGCCTATGAAAGATTTTTCTTTTTGGAAAGAATATGATGGAGCATCAGAAGGTAGTGGAAGAAGTGAAAAAATATGGCTGCAAAATCCGGATACAGGACAAATTGGTTTATTCAAATTTAAGAAAGATATAGATACAACAGATAATATTTCTGAGTGTATTGCATATGATTTAGCTTGTATTTTGGGGATTCCTTGTGCTAAATTTGAAGTAGGAATGTATGAGGGAAGAGAAGGCTCAATGAGCTATAATATCTTGAAAAAACCAGATCAAATTCTTGTTGAGGGAATACATTTTATTATGTTAATGTATCCTAAATATAATCCGGAGCTGTTTATTGATACTATGACAAGTCATAGATATTCTATTGAAATGATAAAAAAGGCGATAGAACGATTTGTACCTATAGATGACTTACTGAAAATGTTGATGTTTGATTATTTAATTGGTAACTCAGACAGGCATCAAAATAATTGGGCAATACTTATAGAAAACGGTAAAATGCGATGGTCACCATTGTATGATAACAGCTCGTCATTATGTGCATATATTTCTGAGAAAAATATACCCAATTATATGGGAAAGGATAAAAACAGATGGAATTCTCTAATTGATACAAAATCAAAATCATTAATTAGATGTAGGGAGATTGATGAAAAGCGCCCAACTCATTTAGAAGTATTAAAATACTTAAAAGAGAATTATTATAATGATACATATGTTTTTGCGAAAAATATAGTGTCATTACTAACGGAAGAAAAAATTTATAGTATATTGGATTTGTATTCGGAAGATGGATTATCAGAAAAGAAGAAAATATTAATACTAAAATTTTTATTAGATAAAATAAAAATGATGAATTATATTTATTTTGGAGAGGAGGAGTAATATGGCAATCAAGGATGGTAAGGACTACTTATATTTGATTTGGAAATGCTCTTCAAATAGGCGACAATATATTGTAGGTCAGCTTACAAAAAATGGACAGTATGAATTTAAATATTGTGAGGATATAGAAAAAGCAATCAAATCTGGATTTGAGTTGTTAGTCTCGTTTGAAAAATTAGATACTGTATATAAATCAGAAAAATTATTTCCGGTATTTGCTAGCAGGCTTCCAGATAGAAAGAGAAAAGATATTGGAAGAATATTAGAAAAATACGGCTTAGATGAGTATGATGCATATCAGCTGTTAAAAAAGAGTGGTGCAAAGCTACCTATTGATAATCTTCAGTTTATAGACCCTATTTTGGATTATAATTGCAGCTTTGAAAAAGAGTTTTACTTAGCTGGAGTCAGACATTATTTAGGGTGTGGTGGGGATTTATGCAAAGATTCCATTCAGGTTACAAGAGGAGATGAAGTATTTTTGAAGCGAGATACTTCCAATCAATATGATGAAAATGCAATTTGTGTAGTTGATAAACAACAAAAGTTATTGGGATATATTCCTAGATATTATGCTAAGGCATTTGTTAAATTCATTGAAGAGAAAAGAATTGAAGAATGTCATATTTCTAGCGTGAGGAAAGATGCAGCATGTGACGAATGTATTGGTGTTCAGGTTAGAATCAAGGAATGAAATATTTTTATGAATTTAAACACTATGTCATGAATCAGGATAATATTATTGCTTCAGAGCATCAGACCCCTTTTACAGGATTTATTAAGGTATTACGTACAAAGTTTGAGTGGAAATAGCTCTATAATAGATCGCGATTATAGAATTAAAGCAAATGCTGTTTCATCATATTTGTTGAGCAATCATATTGCTGTTGATATCATGGATAGGGATACCTATATAATTAAAGCGGATAGGATTTTTGAGGACATAACATGCAAACCAACACCACCAGAGATAAAATAATTGATTTCATAAAGGGCATCCTTATTTTATTTGTGATTTTAGGTCACACGACATTGGGCCTGATTGACATGTATTCATATAACGATACAATGAGTCACATAACAAATGTCATATACAGCTTTCACATGCCTTGCTTTATCGCAGTCTCGGGCTTCTTATACAGGGAATATGTAAGGAATGCTTCACAAGACATTTTTAGCCGGATAGGTCATAAAGCATTTAATATCCTGTTGCCTTATGTGATGATTTCAGTTATTTACTGGATGATTAAATTTGCACTTTCAAATTTGTTAAGGGAACCGGTCAGCGTCAGCAGCCTGATAAGTATACCATGGATGCCAATAGAGATTTTTTGGTATTTATATGCATTGTTTTTCATATACTGTGTGGCGTATATGGCTGATTATGTGTTTGCGAGGCTACTGCCACATTTTAATTATAAAATGGAGCTTTTATTTGTGCTGTTTTTTATAATTGCTTTGACATGCTATGGCAGATTTCACTATGAGGGCTTTAACTACATAGCCGGCTTTCAGATGTACTTCTATCTGGGATGCCTGATTAAGAAGTGGCTTGATAAACTGGATAATAGATATGCTGTGCTGAGCTTTGCTGTTATGAGTGTGATGGTGGAGGTATCCGGCATAGTATTACGTGATGACATAAGTAGCAATCCCCTTTGCAGCAGTCTGTTTGAGCGGCTTATCGCCTGTATAGTGACAGTATTTATATTTGCAGTAAGCTATTTTCTATCAGGGTATTGTGATTTTCCCAAGTGGGTGCAGACTATCGGCCGTGACAGCATGCCGTTTTATGCGATGAATGTGATTTTTGTAGGTGGAATCAGGATTATATTGGACAGGGCCGGTATAACCAATATGGCGCTGCAGTGTGTATGCGGATTTGCAGGAAGCACTGGTATATGCTGGATATTGTATGAGTGTGTTATAAAGAAACTCAGGTTTATTGATTTTATATTCTATCCGGGTAAACAGCTTGATGTCAGAAAATGACAAATAGAAATCAGGGTGTTGTTTTTTTATACTAATCCGATATACTATAGAGTGTGTACTGAAAAATATAAAAACGAAGAGTTTCAATAGAAAAGGAAACACCATGAAATTTATTAAAATCCCTGCATTTGCAATAGTTCTCCTATTGCTCATGCAAATAGTATCAAAGGCATTTATTGCCATTGACAGCAGCGATATCGAAAATATATATGGCTTTTATGCAGAGCCAAAGAACAGTCTTGATATGGTTATGATTGGACCAAGTGAGGTATACACGGGCTATGCACCGGCTTTGGCGTGGGAGGAGTATGGCCTTAAGTCGTGCAATCTTTCAATAGGAGCTGTGCCTTGCAATATGTACAAGTCAATCGTCACGGAGATTGTGAAGAGACAAAAGCCAAAGCTTCTTGTAATCAGTGCTGCAGCATTTAGTCAGGGCAACTGGAATCTGACGGATGAGGTCTATCTGAGAAAGTGGATTGACAATATGCCTATGTCACAGAACAAGCTTGACACGGTAAAGACTATTCCTAAAAATATCAATAAGGATGATGAAAAGGTGAAGGATAACATATCGGATACCCTTTATTTCCCATTGGAGAAGTATCATGGCAACTGGAAGGACCCTGAGGCAGTTTATACCTCGTTTGTCACTCGTGCCTATATGAGGCTCAGCGGTGGAGGCTATCTGAAGGGCTTTTATTCAAAAACAGGCATCACCGGAGGCCGTGACAATCTGGCAAATATCGGACAGCCCACTAATGAAGCATATGTGCTGACTGATGAGTGCAGGGCATATCTTAAGGAGCTGCTTTCGTACTGCAATAAGCTTGGCATAGAGCATGTACTTTTGCTGCAGCCACCTCATGAGACACAGGCGGCTGATAAGTCGGGGCTTGAGCAGATTAAAAGTATAACGAAGGAGTATGGATACGATTTTCTTGATCTGAGTACTGATTATGAGAGCGCTGTAGGGATAGATGATTCCCATGATTTCGCAGATTTTGAGCACCTGAATGCCTATGGTGCCCAAAAGCTTTCGTCATATATTGGCAATCTAGCTGTAAACCAATATGGGATAAAGTCTGATACGACAAAGTCAGAGCTTTCCAGATGGGAAAAGTCAGTGAAGAGGACGAAAAAAGCTCTGAAAATGGCAAGAGAATATACTGACATAGGAGAGGCACAGGTGGTTGGAGAGTATGAGGCAGCCAAGTAAGTGAAGCTGCAGGAAAATCAAGCGTTGCAGAAGGGTAATTAGTTAGTGACGTTTGATTTTGGCTTTAACGAGTCTGATGCCTTCCCATACCATCTCGTCACGCATCAGTACAAGCAGCACCATATAGACTATAAATCCGGTCACAATCATAATCATTGTGTGCATGAAGCTGACTGACAGCCTTGCATCCATGAGCAGCAGTACTATAAGCATACAGATAGCTGATACGAGATATTTCCACGAGAGAGAAAATATTTTTGGTATACTGAGCTCATTTCGTATGAAATAAAGCTGTACAGCAGTTATTATTACCTCAGAGATGACCGAGGCTATGGCTGCACCGTATGAATAGAGCCGTGGTATGAGAAGCATGTTCATGACAAAATTGGCTACGGCTCCGATACATACTGAGCGTGTCAGCAGGCTTTCACGCTTGGTTGTTACCAGATACTGTATACCGATTACATTGCTTAAGCCTATAATCGGCAGCAGGGTGGCCATTATCATGATGAGATAGGGTACCTTTTCATATCCCGGACCAAAAAACCATGGCGAGAAATTGCGCGCGATGCCAATAAGGCCAAAGCACAGGGCAAGACCTATAAACCAGACGAATTGAAAGCTCTTATAAAGGAGGACTTTTACTTCGTCTTTTTTATTTTCGCTGAAGGCTCTTCCTATTCTTGGAAGCATCACAGTGCCCAGTGAGGTTACGAGCATGAGGACCATTTTGGATATCTTATTGGCCTGCTCATAGTAGCCGTTTTCTGTCATGCTGCCGGTTATGTTGTTGAGCATGGTTTTGTCAAGCGCTGTGTATATGGTTGTAGCTATTGTAGGTACAAAGAGGGTGAGCGTAGCCATTAGGTGAGAGAAGGGCTTAAGCTCCTTAAGCTTTGGTCTGTCGACATATTGAGGCAGGTAAAACCAGATGGATATATTGGCAAAAAGCTCTAATAGACATACTCCTGCCACATATATGAGCAGATCACTCTCTGAGCGCACGGCGATGAAGATAAAAGCGATGTTTATGATTTTAAAAATCACGTTTCGACCGACTATTTTGCCAAATTCCTCAAGCCCCTGAAACAGCCAGGAGATATCAGAAGCAACCGATACCAGATACACGGCTTCAATCAATAGCAGGTGCTTTTTGAGTGGTGAATGCGGAAATGCAAGTGTGAATACCATATATGCGCACAGGCACACAATTACGCTGATAACGGATAGAAGCTCTATCTCCCAGAAGGTTTTTGTGCGTTTTGCTCTGTCCTCCTGCAGGTATGATATTTCCCTGTTTCCGTAGTTTACTGTACCAAGTGCGGCAAACATGATAAAGTATGATACCAGTGAGTAGGTATAGCTGTATGCACCTATTCCGTCTGCCTTGAGCACCCTCGAGAGGTAAGGCGCTGTGATAAGCGGTGTGATCAGTGTGAGTATCTGGTAGCTCACATTATATATGTAGTTTAGTTTTATACTTTTGTTTTTTTGTGTTTTCTTTTTCATGCAGATATCATATCACATATTGACTTATTTTGGCTATGCAGTTATTATATAAAAATCGCAAATTAACATTACTATCAACTTACACGTATAAATTACGACAGGGTCTAAAGCCTGTCACATAGGTGGAGAAATGGATAATATTATAATACGAAACAGGAAAGAGGAGTTTAAGGAGCTTGTTTTATACACGGTTTTTGGCAATATGACCTTTGTGATCAGCATAGGCGCATATGCCATTTTTAATGTATTCTTTGGTATCAATGAGCTGATTGCAAACGCGCTGGCGTGGGTGTTTGCTGTACTTTTCTCATATGTTACCAACAAGAAGTGGGTGTTTAAGGTTGCTACGCCGACAAAGACGGCGTTTTTAGTACAGATGTTTGCTTTTTTCAGCGGCAGATTTATCACGCTGGTTATTGAAGAGGCTATTATCTTTATTTTTATCACGCTTTTGGACTATCCAAGCATGTGGGTGAAGCTGGCAGCACAGGTGGTTGTGGTTGTGCTCAACTATGTGATAAGCAAGCTGTTTGTTTTCAAAAATCGCTAAATGTGGTATATTTAATAAAATAATAAGAACTATAATAGTGTGTGTATGATATAATAAAGCGTAAATTTAAATGCAGTTTATGAGAAGCTGCTTTTTGCAGTGTGGGACAGAAGGAGAAAATCCTATATGAGTAATAGACTTGACATGAAAAAAGATACAAATAATCTAAAAGACAAAACAAAATACGATGGTCCGGAGAAGCCGGACGCATACATGGGCAATGACAAGCAATGGGTTTTCAGGGCATTGGTTCTTGCATTTGTTGATATGTGTATTATTGCAATCTCATTCTTTTTCGCTTTGATGATCAGGTTTGAGTTTTCATATTCACATATTCCGCTCTCATTTTTGGAGGGTTATCTGCATATTGTGCCGTTGTTTATGGTGATTTCACTTGTGGTGTTTTATATTTTCAGGCTGTATCACAGTATATGGCGCTTTGCGAGCATCAATGAGTTTATGCATATTATTGGTGCCTTTCTGGTGCTTGCGGTCGTGTGCGTTATCATTCATGAGGTGTATGAGATTAAGATGCCGTATGCCTTCTGGATTATCGGACTGATGCTCAGCTTTGCACTTTGCACAGCGTGCCGTTTTGCGTACAGATTTATCAGGACAGGTCAGAAGATGCTGGAGCAGAGAGGCTCCGCAAACGGTGATGAAAAGGTCATGATTATAGGAGCCGGAAATGCGGGCAGGATGCTTATCAGAGAGCTTATCATGAGCTCACATCTGCACACAAAGGCCTGCTGTATCATAGATGACAATCCGGCGAAGCTTGGCCGCTTCATAGACGGTGTGCCTATTGTCGGCAATCGAAATGACATTCCGGAGATGGTTGAGAAGTATGATATCACAAAGATTGTGTATGCCGTACCTTCCACATCGGGTAAGGACAGGAAGGATATACTCAATATTTGTAAGGATACCGGCTGTGATGTGTCTGTGGTTCCGGGAATCTATCAGATGGTGGACGGCAGGGTTTCGGTTTCCAATCTGCGTCCGGTAAGCATTGAGGATTTGCTTGGAAGAGATCCGGTTGTTGTGGATAATGATGGTATTCATTCATTTTTACAGGGCAAGGTAGTCATGGTTACAGGTGGCGGTGGCTCCATAGGTAGTGAGCTTTGCCGTCAGATAGCCAGGGAGAATCCGAAGCTTCTTATCATTTTTGATATTTATGAGAATAATGCATACGATATACAGCAGGAGCTGAAGCGCAAATATCCTTATGTAAGGGTGGAGACACTGATTGGCTCTGTGCGCAACACTAACAGGCTGCACTATGTATTCCAGACATATCACCCTGAAATTATTTATCATGCGGCAGCACATAAGCATGTACCGCTGATGGAGGAGAGCCCGAATGAGGCAATAAAGAACAATGTGCTTGGCACTTTAAAGCTCTCAAGGATTGCAGCAGAGTACCACGTGAAGAAGTTTGTACTTATCTCTACGGATAAGGCGGTTAATCCGACCAATATCATGGGTGCGTCAAAGCGCCTGTGTGAGATGGTTATACAGATGATGAACAGGCAGACGGAGACTGATTTTGTTGCTGTACGTTTTGGAAACGTGCTTGGCAGTAATGGTAGTGTTATCCCGCTGTTTAAGAAGCAGATAGAGGATGGCGGTCCTGTAACTGTGACGGACAAGCGTATTATCAGATACTTTATGACAATTCCGGAGGCAGTGGCACTTGTACTGCAGGCCGGGCTCTATGCTCACGGAGGAGAGATTTTCGTGCTTGATATGGGCGAGCCGGTCAAGATTGATGATATGGCAAGGAATCTTATCAGGCTTTCAGGACTGGAGCCGGATGTGGATATCCAGATTGTATACACAGGACTGCGTCCGGGCGAGAAGCTCTACGAGGAGATGCTGATGAGTGAGGAGGGCCTTAAGGAGACTCCGAACAAGCTGATTCATGTGGGTGAGCCTATTGAGATGGATGATGAGCTCTTTGAGAAGCAGCTTGAGATGCTCGAGAAGGCATGCACCTCAGAAGCAAAGGATATCAAGCAGATAGTTGCCTCTGTGGTCAAGACATATCATCCGGATCTTGAGGACTAAAATATCTTTTGTTTACATCGGAAGTGAGGAACATAACTATGGAAAAGAGACAGATTTCATTTTCACCACCTGATATAACAGAGGCAGAGGTATCAGCCGTTGCTGATGCTCTGCGAAGCGGCTGGATTACAACAGGTCCAAGGACTAAGGAATTCGAGAAGAGGATTGCTAAGCTATGCGGCACGAATAAGGCCGTGGCTCTTGGCTCTGCTACTGCGTGTCTTGAGTCGATACTCAGATTCTTAGGGATAGGTGCAGGTGATGAGGTTATCACAAGCGCATACACATATACTGCATCTGCAAGCCCTGCTGTGCATGTCGGTGCGACACTTAAGTTTATAGACGTAGCACCTGATTCTTTTGAGATGGATTACAAGGCTCTGGAGGCTGCTATTACAGAAAAGACAAAGGTTATCGTGCCGGTTGACATTGCGGGTGTGCCTTGCGACTATGACAGGATTTTTGATATTGTGGAGAGGAAGAAGGCTCTTTTTCATCCGTCAAATGATGTGCAGAGGGCAATCGGACGTGTAATTGTAGCGGTTGATTCAGCTCATGCCTTTGGCGCCTCATACATGAGAGACGGTGAGCGGATTATGTGTGGCAATGTAGCTGATTTTACAAGCTTTTCATTCCATGCGGTCAAGAATCTGACCACCGCAGAGGGAGGAGCACTCACCTGGAGACCTATAGAAGGCTTTGATGACGAGTATATCTACAAGCAGTTTATGCTGCTTTCACTCCACGGACAGACAAAGGATGCTTTCCACAAGAATGGTCTGGGCAACTGGGAGTATGATATTGTGGCTCCTTCGTATAAGTGCAATATGACTGATATCCAGGCTGCTATTGGTCTGGTACAGCTTGACAGATATGAGGGGCTTCTCAAGAGGCGCCGTGATATTATAGAGCGCTATGATACGGCATTTAAGCCACTTGGACTCTTGACAGTGCCTCATTTTACAGACAGGCATACATCAAGCGGACATCTGTATCTGCTTCGCATACCGGGCATCGGTGTGGACAGGCGCAATGAGCTTATAGTGCAGATGGCGGAGCGAGGTATCGCCACAAATGTGCATTACAAGCCGCTTCCGATGATGACAGCATATAAGAATATGGGCTTTGATATAGCCGATTTTCCAAACGCTTATCATCAGTATGAGAATGAGATTACACTTCCTCTAAACACAAAGCTGAGTGATGAGGATGTGGAGTATATAATTAACAATTTATTGGAGATTTTACATGAGTAGATGGAGAACATGGGGAGAGATTCCTACATTCATGAAAAATGATTTTACACTTAAATATTACAGGCATCTGAGCAGAAAGAGGACAAGCATGGTATTCAAACGCATTTTTGATGTGATTATGTCCGCTGTTCTTCTTGTGCTGCTTTCGCCTGTTATACTGGTCCTTGCTGTCTGGATAAAGGTGGATAGCAAAGGACCTGTTTTTTTCAGGCAGGAGCGTATCACACAGTACGGCAGGAAGTTTCGCATATTCAAGTTCAGAACCATGGTGAATGATGCTGACAAAAAGGGCTCACTGGTGACTGTCGGTGGGGATTCAAGAATCACAAGGGTCGGCGCTGTCATCAGAAAATACAGGCTTGACGAGATTCCGCAGCTCATAAATGTGCTCTGTGGTGATATGAGCTTTGTTGGCACAAGACCGGAGGTGGAGAAGTATGTCATGGCATATACACCTGCGATGATGGCAACGCTTCTGATGCCTGCTGGAATCACAAGTGAGGCAAGCATTAGGTACAAGGATGAGGACAGACTTCTTGAGGCTTCTGATGATGTGGATTACACATATATCCACAAGGTGTTGCCGGGCAAGATGAGGTACAATCTTAAGTATTTAAAGAAGTTTTCGTTGATAAATGATATCAGGCTGTGCATAGAGACTGTGCTTGCAGTGATACATTGAGTTATCCTATTAGTAATTGCTGCTTGCGTTGAGTTGTCTGGGAGGATGATATTTATGAATAAAGTCAAATTTTCAGTATTACTGTCAATTTATTACAAGGAAAAGCCTGAGTATTTCAGGGAGTGCATGGAAAGCATATATTCACAGACTGTTTTACCGGACGAGATAGTGCTGGTGGAGGATGGCAGGCTGACAGATGAGCTTTATGAGGCAATCAGTGAGTATGAATGCAGACCTTCGGAGATAAATTTTGTTACGGTAAAGCTTGAAAAAAACAGCGGGCTCGGTCTTGCTCTTGCTGAAGGCATAAAGCATTGCTCTAATGAGCTTGTGGCAAGGATGGACACGGATGATATATGTGTGCCTGACCGGTTTGAGAGACAGCTGAATGCTTTTTCGGAAAATCCTGGGCTTGATATCATAGGAGGCTACATCAGCGAGTTTTCCGATGATATGCATAATATTATATCAGAGAGGACAGTGCCTCTCGGAAATTATGTGATAAAGCAGTATCAGAGAAAGCGCGATGCGTTTAATCATATGACTGTGATGTACAAAAGGTCTGCGGTGCTTGCTGCAGGCAATTATCAGGACTGTCTGCTTATGGAGGATTCTCTTCTTTGGGCGAATATGATCAGAAATCACTGTCGTATGGCAAATATAGGTGAGACTCTTGTGTATGCCAGAACCGGTGATGATATGCTAAAGAGGCGTGGCGGCTTTGATTATTTCCTTAAATACACGGCAGGAAGAAAGCGTATTTTAAAGACAGGGACCATAAGTGCGGCCGATTATTTTGTTACGGTTGCGATACAGCTTGTTGTCTGTATGATGCCACTTTGGATGAGGAGCCTGGTGTTTAAAAAAATTTTAAGGAACTAAAACTTTTCAAATGTACGTTAATGTGGTAAAATCGGTATGGTTAACATTAATAGGCTTATTACTAGCTGACATAGGAGGTTAATATAAATGGATTTCAGAGCGGAGTACGAGAAATGGTGTACAGACCCATATTTTGATGAGGCTACAAAGGCTGAGCTTAAGGCTATCGCAGGTGATGATAAGGAGATAGAGGACAGATTCTATCGCACACTTGAGTTTGGTACAGCAGGTCTTCGTGGTGTAATAGGAGCCGGCACCAACAGGATGAATATATACACAGTCCGTCAGGCTACACAGGGACTGGCTAATTACATACTTTCACAGGGCGAGGACGCAGTAAAGAGAGGCGTTGCAATCGCGCATGACTCACGTAATATGCATGATGAGTTCACAGATGCCACAGCACTCTGCCTTGCAGCAAACGGAATCAAGACATATGTATTCCCGCAGCTCGCACCTGTTCCTGAGCTGTCATACGCAGTAAGGACACTCGGTACAATAGCCGGTGTTGTTATCACAGCAAGCCACAATCCTCGTGAGTACAATGGATACAAGGTTTACTGGGAGGATGGCGCACAGGTTACTCCACCTCATGATACAAGCATCATGGCTGAGGTGGCAAAGGTTACATCATTTGACCAGGTTAAGACTATGGACAAGGCTGCTGCTATTGAGGCAGGTCTTTACAATGTCATCTCTGATGAGGTTGAGGAGGGATATTTCGGAGAGCTCCGCAAGCTTTCTATCCATCCTGAGATTATCAAGGCTATGGCAAAGGATATCAAGATTGTTTACACACCACTCCACGGCACAGGACTTCGCCCTGTACAGAGAGTGCTTAAGGATATGGGCTTTGAGAATGTATACATTGAGCCAAGCCAGGCAGTACCTGACGGCAATTTCCCTACATGTCCTTATCCAAATCCTGAGAATCCTGATGCATGGAAGCTCGCGCTTGAGCTGGCAAAGGAAAAGGATGCTGATATCGTTTTAGCAACTGACCCTGATGCCGACAGACTCGGTGTATACTGCAAGGATACAAAGACAGGAGAGTATGTGACATTTACAGGAAATATGTCAGCTATGCTTATCGGTGAGTACATTTTAAGCCAGAAGAGTGCCAATGGTTCTTTGCCTGAGAAGCCTGCATTTGTTGAGTCGATTGTTTCTACAGATATGGGTAAGGCAATTGCGGCAGCATATGGCGTAAAGCATATCGAGGTGCTCACAGGCTTTAAGTATATCGGTGAGCAGATGCTCAAATTCGAAAAGACCGGCTGCAACAACTATGTATTCGGTATGGAGGAGAGCTACGGATGCCTGCCTGGCACATATGCAAGGGATAAGGATGCTCCTGCAGCAGTTTGTATGCTGTGTGAGGTGGCTGCCTTCTACAAGTCACAGGGCAAGACACTCTGGGATGGCATGATTGACATGTACGAGAAGTATGGTTACTACAGAGAGGGCATTTCTACACTTACCTTAAAGGGTATTGATGGTGCCGCACAGATAAATGAGATTATGACAAAGGCACGTGCCGCTGAGCCAAAGAAGTTTGGCGATTATCAGGTGCTTGCTATCCGTGATTACAAGAATGACACAAGAAAAGATATGACAACAGGAAAGGTTGAGCCGACAGGTCTTCCTTCTTCCAATGTACTTTACTACGAACTTAACGATAACGCTTGGTGCTGTGTACGCCCTTCTGGTACAGAGCCTAAGATTAAATTCTATTTCGGAGTTAAAGGAGTGTCTCTTGAAGATTCACAGGCTAAGCTTGATGCTTTGTCAGCTGAGGTTCTCGGACAGTTTGAATAAAGACTATGATGAAAATATACATTTGCCCGGATTGTGGCTGGATACGGATGGTTTCAAGAAGGAAAGAGGTTGAATGCTTCAAGTGTGGCAGGCCGCAGATGCGTCTGACGAATCTGGAGTTTGGAAAGTATACCAATATGTCAGAGAAGGAGCGTCAGGACTACGCAGACGCGTGGCTTTACATTCATAGGAAAAAGGAAAAATAACATGGCAAAGAAGAGAAGAAGAAAAAAGAGAAGAAGTGGACGTAAGAAGATTATACTTTTTGTATTTGAAATCCTGCTGCTGTTAATTGTTCTGTTAGTGGTTTGGGCTTATAATAAGACACTCGGACAGGTTAAATATGAAGATGCGCTGACAGCTAGTGAGGCCGGAATCAATGAGGATATTGATGATGATGCTCTTGCCAATATGCATGGATATCTCAATGTAGCATTGTTTGGTCTGGACAACAGAAGTAATGGTTCATACAATGAGGGAAATTCCGATTGTATCATGATTGCCAGTCTGAATTATGATACTAAGGAGGTTCAGTTGGTATCTGTATACAGAGATACGTATCTTCCGATTGGCAATGGAAAATTTGCGAAGGCAAATGCAGCATATGCTAATGGTGGAGCAAAGAGAGCAGTAGCTATGCTTAATTCAAATTTGGATTTGAATATTACTAAGTATGTTTGTGTTGATTGGAAGGCTCTTGTAGATGCTATAGATGATATCGGTGGTCTTGATCTTGAGATTACTAAGGCAGAGATGAAGGAAATCAATTATCTGATTCCAGAGGTTGATTATACTACAGGATATAATACTCCTTATCTTGAGGGGGATGGCATGCAGCACCTTGATGGAACTCAGGCTACGTGCTATGCACGTATCAGAAGCACCTCCGGTGATGATTTCTTAAGAGCATCCCGTCAGAGAATTGTGCTTCAGGCTATGCTTGACAAGGCTAAGCAGTCAGATTTAGGCTCGCTCACAGAGATGTGTAAGGATATCATGAGTCAGATTAGTACCAATTTTACAGCTGCAGAAATTGTTCAGTATGCAACAGCTGTTACCAAATATCAGATGAAGGAGACAACAGGCTTCCCATTTGAGCTGACTACAATGAATCTTTCTACAACAGGAGATACAGTTATTCCGATTGATTTAGCGAAAAATGTTTCTGAGCTTCATCAGTTCCTGTTTAATGAGGCTGATTATCAGCCAACAGATACAGTCCAGACTGTAAGTGACAAGATCGCTAAAAAGACAGGTGTTACATCTAAGACTTCAGCATTTGACCTTACGCAGTACAATGATACTGTTGGCTCTGATGGAACAGAAGGGGCAAAGAAAAAGAATAAGGACAAGCAGGATGCCTTGAAGAAGAGCCAGTCAGAATCTGAAAATAGTTCAGGAAAAAAATCATCATCCGATGATTCAGATGACTAAATGCTTAAAGACTGCTATTAGGGAGAATTTATGAAAACAGAAATTAAAGAAAAAATCACAGCAACAAACCAGAAATATTTAAAGAAATTCTTAACAGAGGAAATACCGGCAAAGCTTGAGAGCCAGCTTGAGCACATGGACTGGTCGTACCTTGATATGATTCACAACAAGGAGCAGCAGAGAGGTACATTCTCACCGCTTGCTGCTATGGAGCTTTCAGAGATAGAGGCAAATAAGGACAAATACCTTGCAACAGGTCTTGATGCTGTCAAAAATGGCAAGGTCGGTGCAATACTTCTTGCCGGTGGACAGGGTACACGTCTTGGATTTGACAAGGCTAAGGGCATGTTCAATATCGGAAAGACAAAGGAACTCTACATCTTTGAGCAGCTTGTCGCAAACCTCATGAAGGTTACAAATCAGGCCGGCACATGGGTGCCTCTGTATGTCATGACAAGTGAGATAAATGATGGCATGACAAGAGAGTTTTTTGAAGAGCATGACTATTTTGGATACAACAAGGACTATGTGAAGTTTTTCGTGCAGGAGATGGTTCCGGCAGTTGATTTTGACGGCAATCTGCTCATGAAATCTGAGGATTCACTTGCCATGTCACCAAACGGTAACGGTGGATGGTTCAAGTCGCTTATCAATGCCGGTCTTGACAAGGATTTGAAGGACAAGGGTGTTGAGTGGCTCAATGTATTTGCTGTGGACAATGTGCTTCAGCAGATTGCAGACCCTGTATTTGTAGGTGCTACAATCGAGTCCGGCTGTGTCAGCGGCTCTAAGGTGGTCAGAAAATGTGATCCATATGAGAGAGTAGGTGCTATGTGCCTTGAGAATGGCAAGCCTTCAATTGTCGAGTATTACGAGCTCACTCCGGAGATGGCAGAGGCAAAGAATGAGAATGGTTCATTGCAGTATGGTTTTGGTGTTATCTTAAACTATTTATTCCGCGTGGACAAGCTCATGGCTATCGCAGAGAAGAGCCTTCCGCTTCATGTGGTAGAGAAGAAGGTGCCTTACATTGATGAGAACGGCACAGAGCATAAGCCTGAGACTCCGAACGCATACAAGTTCGAGACACTCATTCTCGATATGGTATACATGATGGACAACAGCCTGCCATTTGAGGTAGACAGAGAGAAGGAGTTTGCACCTGTAAAGAATGCGACAGGTACAGATTCGGTTGAGACAGCGAGAGCACTCCTTGAGAAGAACGGAATTGAAATTTAATATATGATTTATGGTAACTGTTCATTGGCAGGGATGTATTGATATTCTGCAATTTCTATTTATCGCAGATTAAGAGGTGCATCTGCTGATGAGCAGTTATTTTTATTTTTATAATCGCGTAGTGGCCTGCAATGGGGAACATGGGCTATAAATAGTTAATTGATTTATGAAAAAATAAATAATCTCGTCACAAATTAAACACAGTTGGACAGTATACTTCTAATTGTAAACGAAAGGAGAAATTATTATGGATAACAATTATGGAAATATGAATAATACAAATAATACTAATGGTACAAACAATACAAACAATGTGAATTTCACAATGTCCGGTAATCCTTACAATCCGGATGAACAGCAGAAGGCAGCACAGACAAGTAATACATCAGCTGAGAACTATTCACAGAGCTACAATCCTTACTCACAGGCTTCTGCAGCAGGACAGACAAATACAAATCAGTCATATGCATACCAGCAGACTGCAAAGCCTAAGAAGCAGAGAACTCCTAGAAAGCCTGGGGCATTCGGACCATTTGCAGCAAAGACTGTAGCCGCAGCTCTTATTTTCGGACTTGTCGGAGGCAGCGTTTTCACAGGAGTAAGCTATATTGGTACGAAAGCTATTTCAAATTCTTCTGCTGCAAGCGCAAAGCTTTCCACTACAACATCAGGTGGGGCAAAGCAGACATCCTCAGGTGATGCAAAGGATCTGACAGATGTTTCATCTGTTGTCGATGAGGTTATGCCTAGCATCGTTGCGATCACAAATACAGGAACAGTCACCTACAACAGCTTTTTCGGAAAGAAGTCACAGCAGTCACAGAGCTGCGGCTCAGGTATCATTGTGAGTGAGGATGATGATTATCTCTACATTGCTACAAACAACCATGTTGTAGCAGATTCAGAGGAGCTTACAGTACAGTTTGATGATGATTCTGTGGTAAAGGCGGAAATCAGAGGAACCGATCCGGACGATGATCTTGCAGTTGTACGTGTAAAGAAATCAGACCTTGGAAAAGATACTTACTCAAATATCAAGATTGCGACAATCGGAGATTCTGACAATGTAGCTGTTGGAAGCCCGGCAATCGCTATAGGTAATGCACTCGGATACGGACAGTCTGTCACAACAGGTATAGTAAGTGCGCTTAACAGAACTGTCACTACACAGGATTCACAGACAGGCGAGACTGTAACTAACAACAATCTCATCCAGACAGATGCAGCAATAAACCCTGGAAACAGTGGTGGAGCACTCTTAAATGAAAACGGCGAGGTTATCGGTATCAACTCCGTAAAATATTCTTCGACAGATGTTGAGGGTATCGGATATGCAATTCCTATGTCAGTTGCAAAGCCTATTATTGAGAGCCTCATTCAGGATGGAAAGTATACAAACGAGAATCAGGCATACCTTGGAATAAAGGGTGGCGATGTTTCATCTGAGATGGTAGCCTACGGCTTCCCACAGGGTGTGTATGTTTCATCTGTTTCAGCAGGCTCAGGTGCCGCAAATGCCGGATTACAGGAGGGAGATATCATCACTGCTGTTGACAGCACAAAGATTTCTTCTATGACAGAGCTGCAGTCAGCATTAAAGAGCTACAAAGCCGGAGATAAGGTTACACTTACCGTTGCCCGCCAGAGTGGCAGACAGTATGAAGAGAGCAAGGTTGAAGTAACCTTAAGCTCGGCAAAGGATATTCAGCAGTAATTTCAGTGCATTTTCTCCTCACCCCTGCGTCCATGCAGGGGTGTTTCTGCGTTTCTTGGGCATAATTTCTACAGTATCTAAGCCACCTCGCTATTCGCTCCTGCGAGAGTACGTGTGCGCCACCGGTGCCCGGGGCTTACGTCCCTTACGCTGAGGTGGAAATGTTGTTCAAATCAGTTCAAAGTACTAGACAAATTCCCTAAAATATTAGATAATATATATAAATAATTTTTATTTTGCACCGCATGAGAATTCTTCAAAATTGATGGTTCATAAGTGTATTTTTCATAGAATACACACCGGTTTTGATTTGACAGATATTATACATTGAGCGGATGCAGCATAGGAGGTCGGCATGAAGAAGAAAAAAATAGTTATCGCACTCGGACATGATGCTCTTGGAACAACTCTTCCGGAGCAGCACGAGGCTACAAAGCATACAGCAAAGGCAGTTGCAGATTTTATCAGGGACGATTATGAGGTTGTCATCACTCACAGCAACGGACCGCAGGTGGGCATGATTCACACCGCGATGTCTGAGTTTTGCAGGATTTATCCTGAGTATACAGCTACACCTACAGCAGTCTGCTCTGCAATGAGCCAGGGCTATATAGGATATGATTTACAGAATGCTATCCGTACAGAGCTTCTTGGCAGAGGTATTTACAAGACAGTTTCTACAATACTTACACAGGTGGTTGTTGACCCATATGATGAGGCTTTTTATCATCCGACAAAGATCATCGGTCGTGTTATGACAGAGGCTGAAGCTGAGGAAGAGGAGAAGAAGGGCAACCATGT
>OQVN01000183.1_pt1 | contig 24480 bp, 21 predicted proteins | sample 1691621 | NCBI WGS metagenome assembly OQVN01 (sample SAMN03418278, study PRJEB22391) | human gut metagenome | biome: human-gut; feature: organic feature; material: feces | host: Homo sapiens | place: Tanzania | collected 2013-01 | reverse complement strand
CATTCGTAAGACTGTGCGGCAGAATTGATGCGACGAAGTAACCACATGAGCAAAAAGTAAGCATCGCCAGATGCGATTTTGCGAATGTGGTTCTGAATAGTTTACACACTAGTATAAGGGATAGTGACCAATGACACAGAAGAGGGCGGGCAATGTTATCAACAGCATAGCGGTATGGGTCGTGCGTCTGACAGGGGCAGGGATTTTTCTGTTCCTGTCCTGGTATGCGCTTCGCTACACGCAGTACATGGATCCGGCGGTGGGAGAATTCCCGGTGAATATCAGGGATTCCATGGGGCAGAACCTTTTTTGTGTGATAGTAGTTCTTCTCATATACGCGGGCTTTCGCATGGCAGGACGGCGGTTAAGTAACCGACCAAAGTTTTTACTGTGGTCATCCATAGGTCTATTAACAATGGTGACTTTATGGATGTGCATCGCCGGTCACTGGTGGATCAGTGCCATCGTACGTCCCCCGGAGGGAGATCAGCTGTATGCCTATGTAGCAGCACTGTCTTTTGCAGAGGGAAATTACAGCTCCATACTTCCGGACGGCTACTGCGGAATCTATCCGCATCAGCTGGGATTTACGGCAATTCTGGAACTTTTTTTCAAAATCACCGGAACCACGGAATTCTATCAATGGCAGAAGCTCAATGTTCTCTGCCTTGGCGGAATTGTTATCCTGGGATATCTGACTGTGAGAGAGCTGGGTGGAGAGTGGGCAGAACAGATTCTGTATTGCCTGCTGATGGCAGCCTGCTTTCCCTTGATCTTTTATACCAGCTGGGTATACGGAGAACTCTTAAGCATTTTCTGTTCCCTAGCGGTGGGATGGATGCTTTTGCGCTATGGGAACCGGAGGAAAATAGGCTGGATGATGGGCATACTGCCGATGGCGGTTTTGGGAATGCTGGTAAGAAAAAATTTCCTGATCCTGTTACTTGCCCTTGCTCTGGTACTTGCAGTGTGGGGCGTGGTGCAGAGAGATCGATGGGCATGTCTTTTTGCGGGACTTGTGGTGATCCTTCCGTTGTTGTCTTATCAGGGGATCTATAAAATGTACGAGGTCCGTTCCGGCTACGAACGCAGTGCAGGCCTGCCGGTGACCTCATGGATTTCCATGGGACTTCAGGAGAATCAGGGCAGATATGGCTGGTATTATGATTACCCGCTGACACTGTATAAGGAAGTGGGACAGGATGCCGGCAGTGTGGAGGCGCAGACGAGGGAAGATATCCGTGAAAGATTACATACTTTTGCGGGATCTCCGGTGTATACCTGGAACTTTTTCCGGGAAAAAATATTATCACAGTGGAATGAACCGTTGTATCAGTCCCTGTTTTTCACCACGAATTTCAGGGAGGAATACCGACCGGATCCGGACAGCACTGCGGGGAAGATCACGGTGGGAGGAGAACTTTTTTATCCGATATTTCTTATCTGTGACAAGATGCAATTTTTACTGTATTTTGGAATGCTTCTCTATTTCTGCTTCGCAGTGAAAAAGGATGGAAATATGTTGCAGCATATGCTGGCAGTGACGTTGATCGGAGGCTTTTTATTCAGTATCCTGTGGGAAGCCAAGGCACGCTATATTTTTCCTTATTATGTGGTTATGTATCCGATGGCAGTCACCGGATATTGTCAGATGATCCGGAGTCTTAGAAACGTTTTGGGCAACAGAAAGCAGACAGGAGAGCGGAAAAAAGGGACAGAGTTACGCCGGGTGGCATAAACTGCTTGCTTTTTTGCCGGGGAAAAGATATAATCGAACAAGTGTAAGTAAAATAGACGATCGCGGCTGCTTTATGCAGGTGAGGAAAGTCCGGGCTTCACAGGGCAGGATGCCAGATAACGTCTGGTGGAGGTGACTCCAAGGCTAGTGCAACAGAGATATACCGCCGGCTTTATGCCGGTAAGGGTGGAAAGGCAGTGTAAGAGACTACCGTCCGGCTGGTAACAGACGGAGCCATGTAAACCCCATCCGAAGCAAGACCAAACAGAGAACAATAGACCGGCCCGGTCTGTTTTCAGGTAGGTCGCTTGATGCGGCTGGTGACAGTCGTACTAGATAGATGATCGTCATATACAGAACTCGGCTTATATTTTGCTTACACTTTTTGAGAAAAATGCGGACTGCGGGATGCGGTCCGTCTTTTATTTACAGGAAGAATATATGAGAAAAATAATCATTATTTTGTGTTGCGTTCTGGTATTTACCGGATGCGGCGCAGCACCGCAACAGAATACTGTGACGGATACGGAAGTCCCTTCCGGTACAGAAGAAATTCTGCCGGATCTCTCCGGGATAGAAATGCCGGACGAGATTCCGCAGAAGCTGACGGAGACAGATCTGCAGATTATGAAATCCATCGTAAAAGTGCAGGCTGGAGATCTCTATGGAAGCGGGGTCATCTACGACGCAGACGAGGAATCTGTTCTGATCCTGACGGCGGGACATGTGCTGGACCAGAATGCCGGAGAGATCCTGGTGACTTTTCCGGATGATACACAGGCCCGGGCTGCACTGCGCGCAATAGCGGTAGACAGTGATCTTGCTTTCCTGCGGGTAGATAAGATGGAGATGGATCCGGATGGAGAGTATCTGGCCGTTGCTACCGACAGAGAACGCTTTGATCATCTGGAGGTCTATGAGGATGTATGGATGTACGGCGGGGACAATACCGAACCGATTTATGCGTTTGTAGTAAACCCATGGATCTATGTGGAAGACTTCGAACAGTATATGCTCCTCCTGCAGGGACTGCCGGAGCCCGGAATGTCGGGCGGAGGTGCCTTCACGGAGGACGGAGTGTTCTTAGGGATCCTGTGCGGCGCGGATGAAGAGGGAAAAGTAGCTGTGGTTCCTTACAGTATCATCGAGAGCGAGCGGGCGGGACTTGACAATCCGTGAAATATGATAGAAAATAAAAAAGATGGGTTTTAAGCCCAGATTGGAGGAAAACACAATGACGAAAATAGATGTAGTATCCGGTTTCCTGGGTGCCGGTAAGACCACCCTGATCAAAAAGTTATTAAAGGAAGCATTGGACGGCAGCAAGACCGTTCTGATCGAAAATGAATTCGGTGAGATCGGTATCGACGGCGGCTTTTTAAAAGAAGCCGGTATCGAGATCAAGGAGATGAACTCCGGTTGTATCTGCTGCTCTCTGGTAGGCGACTTCGGTACTTCCCTGAAGGAAGTCATCAGCACCTACGCTCCCGAGCGTATCCTGATCGAGCCCTCCGGTGTCGGCAAGCTGTCTGATGTCCTGAAGGCTGTGGAGAATGTGGCAGGTGACCTGGATGTGGAGATCAACAGTGCAGTAGCAGTGGTAGATGCATCCAAGTGCAAGATGTATATGAAGAACTTCGGCGAATTTTTCAGCAATCAGATCGAATACGCCGGAACCATTATCTTAAGCAGAACCGATAAGGTAGACCAGGCGAAGCTGAATGCCTGCGTGGAGATGATCCGTGAGCATAATGACAAGGCAACCATCATCACCACACCGTTAGCACAGCTGGACGGCAAGGAAGTACTAGGGACCATCGAAGGTGCTGACAAGCTGGAAGATATGATGAAGGAAATGTTAGAGCACATCCATGACGATCACGATGAGGATGAGTGCTGCGGTCACGACCATGACCACGAGCATCACCATCATCATGATCATGACGAGGATGACCATGATCACGAGTGCTGCTGCGGACATCATCACGATGACGACGATGATGAGGACGAGCACGAACATCACCATCATCATGACCATGATGAGGACGAGCATGAGCATCACCATCATCACGATCATGACGAAGACCATGACCATGAGCATCATCATGAGCATGACGAGAACTGCACCTGCGGCTGTCATGACCATGACCACCACCATCATCACCATCACGCAGACGAAGTATTCACCAGCTGGGGTATCGAGACACCCAACACCTACAGCACAGAGGATATCGAGAAGATCCTTACCGCTCTGGACAGCGGAGAGTACGGTGCTATCCTGCGTGCCAAGGGTATGGTACCCGCTCCCGACGGAACCTGGGTATATTACGATTATGTTCCCGAAGAACATGACATCAGAAGCGGTAAGCCGGAAGTCACCGGCAAGATCTGTGTCATCGGTTCCAAACTGGACGAGGACAAGCTGGCAGAATTGTTCCGCAAGTAAGTTGGCAGGACATATTTTGCATGTAGCAGGAACAGTAGGATAAATAGAGAAAGGTATGAATTATGACAAAACCGGTCTATATCATAAATGGTTTTCTGGAGAGCGGTAAGACAGAATTTATCACGTTCACATTAGGACAGCCGTATTTCCAGATCAAGGGCAGAACCCTGCTCATCCTCTGCGAAGAGGGCGAGAATGAGTACGATCCCGCACTGCTTAAAAAAAGCCGCACGGACGTGGTGCTGATCGAAGAGGAAGAGGAGTTCAATCCGAATCATCTGATCGAACTGGAGAAGCAGTATAAGCCCGCCCGCATCATTATCGAGTATAACGGCATGTGGAACTTCAAGAATATGAAGCTTCCCTGGTACTGGAAAGTGGAACAGCAGATCACGACCATCGACGGCTCCACATTCCCCATGTACTATACCAACATGAAGTCTTTGTTGGCAGAGATGATCCGTAAGTCTGAGATGATCATTTTTAATCGTTGCGACGGCATCAAGGATCTGAATGTATACAAGCGTAACATCAAGGCAGTCAATCCTGCCGCAGATGTGATCTTCGAGGATTCCAACGGTGAAATCGACGAGATCTTCGAGGAGGATCTGCCCTACGATCTGAACCAGGATCCCATCGTACTGGACAACCAGGGCTACGGCATCTGGTATCTGGATTCCATGGATCATCTGGAGCGTTATGAGGGTAAAAATATCCAGTTCCTTGCCATGGTATTAAAGCCCGAGGAATACCCCGACGGTTATTTCGTACCGGGACGCATGGCAATGACCTGTTGTGCCGAGGATATGGCATTCTTAGGTTATGCCTGTGAGTATGCGGGCACGAAAGACCTGAAGCAGAAGGAATGGGTCAAGGTGACAGCGAAGGTTGCCAAAGAATACTTTGCAGACTATAAGGGAGAGGGTCCCGTACTTCATGCCATCAGCGTGGAGAAGGCAAAGGCTCCCAAGGATCCCGTGATCAGTTTTAATTAGAAAGGATCAGCTCTATGAAAAAGAATCCCATAAAGAGCGACCTGCGGGAGACAACAGCAGGAAAAGTGACATTTCTTTTCCTGCTGTTTTTGTATACCGGGGTCATGCTATATCTGTTCTGGATGGAATGCTATCAGGTGCCGGGATTCCAGTCGGATATGCCGGACTATGTGAATAAGGTGGCAGGCATTGCGGGGAATTATGAATTCCCTTATCCGATCCTGTTCTGGACTGCCAGACTTTCCGCATGGCTGATCGGCGCGAAGGCAGCAATGGCGGTCACCACGGCGCTTTTTAACCTGGCAGCAGTGATCATCACGAAGTACTATATGAACCGTGAGATCCGTAAAAGCAGTCATTATGAAACTTTGTCACAGAAAAAGCAGGTCATGACCGACATTTTGGTGACACTGCTTGTGTTTGCACTGTTTTTGCTGTCGAATCTGTATTCTCCCAAGAATACGGCATTTTTCGGTTTTGATTATGCATACCGCTGCATGGGTATTTATACACCGAATCCTTTCTGGAATGCCACTTACCTGGCGACCAGACCCTTTGCGATTATCTGCTTTTTTGAGACGGTAAAGGTATTATCGGAATATCAGAGGGATTTTCAGTGGAAGAACTGTATGCTGTTTGCAGTCAGCCTCCTGCTGACGACCATGACCAAACCGAGCTTCACTATGGTGGTGGTGCCTCTGATCGGTCTGATCCTGCTGGTGCAGCTGATCGCAAGCCGCCAAAAAACCTTTCGCAATGCTTTCTGCCTGTGTGTGACCATGATACCTACGGGGATAGCCCTGCTGTATCAGTTCTCCGGAATCTTTACCGGGACGAATGCCATGGGGGAGGAGACCGGGATCGCCATCGGCTTTGCCAAAGTATGGACCAATTATTCTAAAAGTATCCCGTTGAGTATTGTTATGGGAATGGCATTGCCTATTGGTGTCCTTTGCTTAAATCTGCTGTTTGATCTGAAAAGTATAAAGCAGAACAGGTATTACTGGTTTGCGTGGTTAAATTATCTTGCAGCAACTTTGATGTTCTTAGTCTTCTATGAAAAGGGCTTCCGCATGATGCATGCGAACTTTTCCTGGGGATATATGCACGGCATGTTTTTCGTATTCCTGATGACACTGATCGTTATGGTGAAAAATGTCCGGGAATGGTGGAAGAGCTGGAAGGTGATCTTCGTGATCGGAGAGATCGCGGTATTTTTCTACCATCTGGTGTGTGGTGTGAATTTCCTGATGTATGCTGTCATGGGGAATGATCTGGCCGGGTTTTAGGACAAGATACGAAAAAAGCAAAAGTTACATAAGATAATATGAGAAAGGAGAGTGTTTCATGAGTATGAGCATAGTAGCCGGTCTTCTGATTCCTTTTTTGGGGACGACTGCAGGGGCAGCCTGCGTCTTTTTCCTGAAAAAGCAGATTGGCGGCAACATTCAGAGAATATTTACCGGATTCGCTGCCGGTGTCATGGTGGCGGCTTCGGTGTGGTCTTTACTGATACCTGCCATGGATATGTGTGAAGAGATGGGAAAGCTTGCATTTCTTCCCGCAATGATCGGCTTTTTGATCGGTATTGTTTTTTTGTTGTTCATCGATAGTCTGGTGCCCCATCTGCATGTGGGCAGTGAGGCTCCGGAGGGTCATAAGAGCAGCCTGAACCGTACAGCTATGCTGATGTTGGCTGTGACCATTCACAATTTTCCCGAGGGTGCGGCTTGTGGTGCTATTTTCGCCGGTGTGCTGAGTGGTGACGGAACGGTTACCATGGCAGGCGCTCTGACACTGGCTATCGGTATTGCCATTCAGAATTTCCCGGAGGGAGCTATTATCTCCCTGCCCCTTCGCAGTGAGGGCAACAAGCGGAGCAAATCCTTCGCACTGGGCGTGTTGTCCGGAGCGGTGGAACCGGTGGGCGCAATACTTGCCATTGCACTGGCAAGTATTGTGACACCGATCCTTCCGTATATGCTGGCATTTGCCGCAGGTGCCATGATCTATGTGGTCGTGGAGGAGCTCATTCCGGAAGCCAGTGAGGGAGAGCATTCCAACCTGGGAACCATTGCCTTTGCGATTGGTTTTGCGTTGATGATGATGTTGGATGTGGCACTGGGATAACGTGTATGGGGTAACGTTTGTAAAAGCAAAGTGAGAACAGCAGGAAGGGTGTACGGGAATGTCCGTGGAAAATGAAAAAGAAATACAACAGCTGAAAAACCGGATCCGTGAACTGGCAGACAAAGCCTACAACCAGAACCAGTACACCTTTACCGGATTCTTAGGACTGGCGGAGCAGGATGCCCTGTGGCAGGTGGAACGGGAAGTGAAGTTCGCAGGGATCACCTTATACGGCGGCAGGGAAGAGGCGGAACGGAAGATACTTCGCTTCGGCAGTGAGGCGGAGCTGGGCTATGAGCAGCCCTTTCCCATCTGCTGTATCCGGATCAGTCCTCTATCTGCGAAATTTGCAGACAAGCTGTCCCACAGGGATTATCTGGGGGCACTGATGAACCTGGGTATTGAACGCAGCACCATCGGCGATATCCTGCCGGGAGAGGGCGAAGCTTTTTTATTCTGTCTGGATACCATTGCGGAATTTATCTGTGATAATCTGGAACAGATCCGCCACACCCACGTGAAGTGTGAGGTGGTGGATGCGGCGGCAGAAGTACCGCAGGAAGAACCGGTGCGTCAGGTCATTCAGGTGGCAAGTCCACGTGTTGATGCTGTCATTTCCAAGGTATATAATAAATCCAGAAGCGACTGCCTGGAGCTGTTCCGGGCGGGAAAGGTATATGTGAACGGCCGGCTGTGTGAAAATAATTCCAAGCCCCTGGAGGCGGGGGATGTGGTAAATGCCAGAGGCTACGGCAAATTCCGCATAAGTGGTGAGCCCCATGCCACGAGGAAGGGGAAGCTTGCCATAGAGGCGGAAGTATATCCGTAGCAGTTCGCCCATGAGATGACAGTTACCTTGCTTGCAAGGAAAAACCGAAGAATCGAAGGAGGTTATACAGTGTATCATTATACTGCAATTCAATGGTTATTTTTCTTTTATTTTTACTGCTTTTTCGGCTGGTGCTTTGAATCCACATATGTATCCATAAAGAGCAGAAAATTAGTTAATAGGGGCTTCATGCGTGGACCGTTCCTGCCATTGTACGGCAGCGGTGCCATCATGATGTTAGTGGTGTCCATGCCGTTCCAGGACAATCTGGTGCTGGTCTACATCGCCGGATGTATCGGGGCCACGGTGCTGGAGTATGTCACAGGCGTGACCATGGAGGCTCTGTTCAAGGTAAGATATTGGGATTATTCCAAGAATAAGTTCAATTTTCAGGGACATATCTGCCTGGGGTCCTCGCTGGCATGGGGTGGTCTGACGATCCTGATGACGGAGTTTATCCATAAGCCTATTGAACATCTGGTATTGTGCATTCCGGACAGCATCCTCACTCCGGTGACACTGGTGCTGACGGCACTGATCGGTGCGGATTTCGCATTGTCCTTCAAGGCAGCCCTGGATCTGCGGGATGTACTGGAGAAGATGGAGAAGGCAAAAGAAGATATGATGCGGATCCAGAAACGGCTGGATGTTATTATTGCTGTGACCAGTGAAGATCTGGAGAACCGCAGGGAAGGCTTCAGCGAAAGTCTGGCGCAGAAGAAGGAAGACTTTACCGAGGGCATTACTACCAGAGTAGAGGATCTGAAGTCCGGCATCGAGGAGAAGCTGGAGAGCATCCGTACTTCTGCACAGAAGTCACCCAGCGAATATCTTGAGAGCGTGAAGAATGAAGTGGCAGAGCTGCGCCAGAAGTATACCAGAAGCGTGGCAGACAGAGAGAATGTCAGCAGCTTAAGAGATTTCTTCCAGCGTGACATGATCCGTTCCAACCCTACCATGAGTTCTGAGAAATTCAAGGAAGCCCTGGAAGAACTGAAAGAGCACTCCGATAAGAAAAATGAATAAAAAGCAGAAAAAAGCATGTCTGTGATGCCCGTTTTTAGGGGGCGGAAGGGCATGCTTTTTTGCACATGGAAAATGAGAAAAAAAGGAAAAAATTAGAGAAAAATAGGGTTGACAAAATTGCGGGGGGGGGTAAACTAAATAACGGTAAAAATAAAAGCCATAACATTATACTTAGGAGGAATGGGATAATGAAAAAGAAATTAATCATTGCCGCAGCCATTGCATTTGCAGTATTTGCAGTTCCTTTCGGCAGCAGTGCACTGTCTACCGTATCTGTAGCAAGTGAGAATAATACGGTGGTTACACCGAGCACCAAACCGGTAGAAGAGGTAAAGAATGCGGTAGATGCTATTGATGCATCCAAGATTACGGATGAAGCATCTGCAAATGATGCTGCGACTGCTTTGACAAAGATCGGTTCTCAGGATCTGAAGGAAGCAATGAATGCGGGACAGGATACTGTTAATGACATTGCAGCCATCGAAGCAGCATACAAACAGGCAAAAGGAATTAAGGACACTAATCTTGCTAACTCCGGCGCTGTAAAGGCAGTAGGCATTGTTGGTGCAGCATTTGTTGCTCCCGACACAACACTGAGTGTAGAAGCACCGGCAGCTACGCCTGAGATTGCTTCTTCTACATACGCAGTAACTTCTGCTCCCGTATATGTAGAAATCAGCCTGAAGGCTGGTTCTTCTTCAGTTAAATCTCTGCCTATCCCCGTAGCAGTTACCATTGAGACTCCTGCAGGTGTAGATGGTAATAAGGCAGTGATTTTCCACTTTGTAAATGGAGGAGTGGAAGAAATCAAACCTATTTACAATGCTTCCGCAAACACTTTGACCTTTACTGTAAATCACTTCTCCACTTTTGCTATTGCAGAAGCTAAGGCTGTCGCAACGGCTGAAGGTACTGACAATGCATTCCTGAGATATCGTGATAATCTGGCAAGCGAGATTGCTAACGCTAAGGACGGTGCTGTCATCAAGATCACCAGAGACAAGAACATCAATGCTCTGTCTAATGACATTATGAAGGCGCTGTATAAGAAGCAGACCGTAACTCTCGTACTGGAGTATACTTACAACGATAAGGAATACACTGTAACCATTCCTGCAGGCAAAGCACAAGACAATGCTATCGAATGGTATGGTCCTCTGTATCTGCAGATGTATTATGGCAAATAAGTAACCGTAAGGAAATAAAATAACCGGGAAATATAAGGCACTCTTCAGTCAATGAGGGGTGCCTTGTTTTTCAGTCTGAAGGATAATGTAAGCTATGAAGAAACAGGAACAAAATACAAAAGAGACCGTGAGTATGCTGGTTTATGGGTATCTGGTGATTCTTTTTGCCGGTTTACCGCTGTATATGCAGAACAAGCTGGTGATGATCGGAAATGCAAAATATTTGTTTTTCCGGAATACTACGCTGGTGCTGGGGGCTTTTGTGGTGCTGGCTGTGCTGTGGCAGGGGATCTGGGGAGAACGGAAGACAAAACGGATGTGGAAGAAAACAGATGTGTTTATGCTGTTGTATCTGGTGTCTGCGATTCTTTCCTATGGGATCAGTCCCTGTAGGGAGACTGTTCTTCTAGGGTATTCCGGTTGGTATATGGGGTTGGTGACCCAGGTGCTTCTGGTGGGCATCTATTTCACAGTATCCCGGTATTATGACGGCAGCAAAAGTATCTGGTGGATTGCCGGGATCACGGCAGGGATTGTGACATTTATCGGACTGTTGAACCGCCTGGACATCGATGTACTGGGAACTTTCCGGGGAATGGAAAACGGAGAATGGAACCGGACCCAGCTGTTGTCCACCATCGGTAACAACAACTGGTATGCAGGCTATATCAGTGTGACGGCAGGTATCTCTCTGGCAGCTGCTTATATGGGAAAACGACAGGGCAGAGTGTTGGGGATGCTTGGAAGCTTTCTTTTTTTGGCATCGGCTATTACCTCCAATAGTACCACGGCTATAATGGCAGCCTGTGGATTAAGCCTACTTTTGTTCCTTGTTTCTCTGCGGCAGAGAAGCCGGCTGCTGAGGGCATTGGAGATTCTGATGCTTTTGCCGCTTTCGATATTTATGGTCCGATTGTTCTTGTTGTTGCATCTGACCGGACTGGTGATAGCGGGGAATGTCGAAAAGAGGCTCTTTTTTACCACGGTATGGTATATTGTATTTGGTGCGGAAGCGGTGTTGTACCTGATCCTGCGAATACGCGAAAGGCAACAGCAAAAAGATTTTCTGGAAAGCGGCAAAATATACCGGATCGTTGTTGTTGCCGGAGCGGTGATGATATGTTCGGGAGTGCTTTTGGGATGTCTTCTTGGAGGAATCGTTGGAAATGAAATGGTGTCTGAGGCTGCCGACGGGCGATTGACCCTGTGGAAGGTCACATTACTAACCTATGGAAAAGAAGGAGCGCTATACAAATTCTTCGGCACCGGTCCCGGAAGCTATTACCATATGCTCTATCAATGGGGCAGCGATGCCATGGACTGGATCAACAAAGGTCTTTTGGACAACAACATCTATTCCAACGCCCACAACGAATGGCTCACCCTATTGGTCGAACAGGGATTCTTTGGCGTGACCGCCTACATTGGTATTTTTATCACAACCCTTACGGATCTGCGAAAAAAGATATCCCAAAGCCCGGAGTGCCTTGCTGTTTTCCTGGGACTGACCGGCTACCTGATCTGTTCCCTGTTTACTTTTCAACATGTATTATCCACACCCTTTGTCTTTGCCCTGCTGGGCATGGCAGAGGGTGTTTTATGTAAAGTCATCTTAATAAAGTCTTAAAGGTTTTTCCTGTTTTTTATTAATCGTTAATCTGTTACAATAAATTCATCAACGGGACATCTGCGGACAAAGCATATGCCCGTCAGCGTAAGGACTCCTTGCGCAGGAAGTGTCCGGGCTGCAGCCACCGGCACAGAAATGAGGGAGAGTATGTACAATATATTGATCTGTGATGATGAGAAGGATATCGTAAACGCGTTAAAGATATACTTGAATGACAGCAATTACCATTTTTTAGAGGCTTATGACGGGGAGGAAGCTGTGCATGTGGTGAGCACGCAGGAGGTGCATCTGGTACTGATGGACATCATGATGCCGAAGCTGGACGGCATCCAGGCGATGTTGAAGATCCGAGAGCGGAGCAACGTTCCGGTGATCCTGCTGACAGCCAAGGGTGAGGATTCCGACAAGGTGCTGGGACTTACAGTTGGAGCGGATGACTATATCACGAAGCCGTTTAATCCCATCGAGGTGTCCGCCAGGGTGAAATCACAGCTGCGGCGTTATATGCAGCTGGGTGGCGGAAGTGTGCGGCCGGATGTGATCAAAGTCGGAGGGATTGAACTGGATGACAAGGAAAAACGGGTGACGCTGGATGGCGAGCCGGTAGCACTGACTCCTACGGAATATGATATTTTAAAGCTGCTGATGCAGAATCCGGGGCAGGTATTTTCTCCGAGAGAGATTTATACCAGGATCTGGAATGATCTGCCGCTTGGCAGCGAGAATACCGTGGCAGTGCATATCCGGCATTTGCGGGAAAAGTTGGAGATCAACCCGGCGGAACCCAGATATCTGAAGGTGGTCTGGGGACAGGGCTACAAGTGTGAGAAACAGGGATAAGAGCAGGCAGGAGAGCGGAGCAGCTTGGGGAAATAAGGAGACAGGGATATGGATAACAGGGAAGAAAACAGCAGGAACACAGAACAGGACAGAATGGATAATCCGGTGGAAGAAACAGTGAGTATGACGGTAGAACCGGCGTTGTCAGAGAATAAAAGGGAACGGAAAAAAAGAGAAAAAGCCGAGAAAAAAAAGAATGCGCCGGCACAGGGAAACAGTCTGTTGGGCAGCACATTGGCAAAGGTCGTGGCATTTGTTCTGATGATCGCAGCCGCAATTGTGGGGGTGTTGGGACTCTATGGTACCTGCATGCTTGCAGATAGTGGAGCGTATTCCTCCGGTAAAATGATGTTTATCCATGATCAGCTGTTGTATCGGCAGGTCAATCAGGATCTGTATCGGATACGCGACTGGTATGAGAATGAGAGCTTGCAGACCATGGAAGCTTATTGCAGGCAGCGGAACATCTGGGTAAAGGTGGAGAGCTACGATCTGGATACGGATGAATTCCTGGGAGAATGGAAGAACGAGGATTATGTAGACAAGACAAATGATCTGACTTACCGGCTGGAGTCCCAGGTGCAGCATAGGAATGATAACACCTATATCAACACAGAAACTTCCTCTGCCTATGATGGCTATGAAAGTTATGGAAGCACTGAAAGCTCTGATATCATGGAGCTTGAACCATCTGTCAATACCGGGTCTGATGTGGAAAGCATGACGGCAGCGGAGCAGGAAGCCCTTTCCTCCGGTAATCTGGAGAAATATCTGGATCTGGGGGACAGCGTATCCTTAGGTGGAGAGACCTATGTGCCGGTTGAACGGGCGGAACAATATGCAAAATGGATGATCGAGGATGCCTTAAGTGAGACAGAACGGCTGCAGGAAGAGGCTGCAGAGGAAACATTGGCAGAGCGTAACAAGCGTATTGTGGTTACCCTGACAGCGAATCCCAGCCTGCCGAAGGAAGATGAATATGCCCTGATCTATCATCAGGCAGAGCAGCTTTATGATAACCGAAATGTGATCCCTGTGATATGCTGTACGGGAACGATACTGGCATTATTATGCTTTATCTTCCTGTTGTGCAGTGCCGGACATAAGAATGGCAGGGAGGGTATTACTCCCAGTGCGATCCATGAGATCCACCTGGATGTGTATACAGTGGTCGTTGCCGTTGGAGCTTTTACCGGTCTGTACCTGGCTTTTGGATGGATCGGTATGAACTCAGGTATGATCAATCTGATCGTGCTGGTGGTACTGTTTGCCGCAGAGGTGATATGGTGCACCCTGTACTGCATGGAGCTGGCCATCCGCCTGAAAATGGGAAAATGGTGGCAGAATACGATCCTGTACAGAGTGTTCCGGTTCTTCGGAAGATTCTGCAGGGGAGTTTTCCGTGGTATTGTGAAATCGATCCGTGGGATTCCTATGGTATGGAGAACAGCACTTTTGTGCCTTGCAGTCTGCGTGGTAGAGTTTTTCAGTTTAATACTGTTTTATAATGATACAGATGTATTACTCTTTTTCTGGGCCATAGAGAAAATTATTCTGTGCGGTGCGATCACTTTTGTGGCATTAATGTGCAAAGAACTGCAGGAGGGCAGTGAAGCATTGGCGGACGGAGATCTGAATCATAAGCTGGATACCTCCCATATGGTATTGTCCTTCAAGGAGCACGGAGAGAATCTGAACTGCATTGGCGAAGGCATTTCCGCAGCCGTGGAGCAGAGGATGAAGAGTGAACATCTGAAGACGGAGCTGATCACGAATGTGTCCCATGACATCAAGACCCCGTTGACTTCGATCATCAATTATGCGGATCTCATCGGAAAAGAAGTGTCCGGTGATACGAAGGATACCGGAGACGGTGTCGGCACAGAGACTGCACAGGAGAGAGAACAGCATATATCGGAGTATGCCGAGGTGCTGCTGCGTCAGTCCCAGAAGCTGAAAAAGCTGCTGGATGATCTGTTGGAGGCATCCAAAGCTACCACCGGCAATCTGGAAGTCCATCCGGAGGTCTGTGATGTGTCGGTACTGCTGTCACAGGCGGTGGGGGAATACGGGCAGCGCTTTTCTGAAAAAAAGCTGGAGACCATCGTAAAACAGCCGGAGGAGACCGTGAAGGTCATGGCGGACGGCAGACATCTGTGGAGAGTGTTCGACAATCTGTTAAACAATATTTACAAATATGCCCAGACGGGCAGCCGTGTTTACCTGAATGTAGAGCATGACGGACAGAATGTCAGTATTATTTTCCGGAATATGTCAGCATATCCGCTGGAGATGTCACCGGAGGAGCTGGAAGAGCGGTTCACCAGAGGGGACAGATCCCGCCATATGGAGGGCAACGGACTGGGACTGTCCATTGCCAAGAGCCTGACGGAGCTGCAGAAGGGCGATATGGAGATCGTCACGGACGGTGACCTGTTCAAGGTGGTGATCACGCTGCCAAAGACAAAGTAAAATTGGAGAGAAAGAATGAAATATCAAAGGAACAATGAAGAAAACTGCCGGATATGAGCAGTATAAAATCCATTATTAAGTTAAGAAAACTTGGGCAAATAGGGGGTTACATCAAAGTCCTTTACAAAATTTACAAATTTGGTCAGCTGGTCAGGCACAAAGATTCCTTTCTTCCATATAATTCCAAATTTGCTGGTAATCTCCGGGGTAATAGGAATTTCTACAAAATCTCTTGGATTGGCAGCAAGAGAGGAATATAGAAAAGCACCACATTTACCACCGCGGACAAAATTGAGGACAGTGACTAACTGGCTGCAATACATATGGACATTTGGTGTAATTCCCGCAGAACGCAGTCGTGTGATTACAGTCTGTGTCTGGACAGAATCTGTATTAAATAAAATAATGGGTTCATCTTTTATCATTTCCATGGTGATTTCTTTTTCACCGGCATACCGATGGGTTCTGGAGACGCAATAGACATAACGATCTTCCATCATGACGTAACTATTGTACTTATCCAGATTATAAAAATCCATATTTGCCATTGCTACATCTAATTGCTCGTTATCTACCAGAGTGCGGGCGCGGATAGAACCATATTCCAGAAGCTGGATCGGAATATTGTACTGTTCCTGAAACTGATCCGTAACCCTTGGGAAAAATACGGTACTGATCATAGGAGGAATTCCGATCCGCAGCGGATGGCGGTTTTCTTCAATATTTGAAAAATCTGAGTAGAGTTCCTGTGTCTGTCTTAAGATATATTCTGCTTTCTGATAAAAGGCCTCTCCGTCTTTGGTGAGAGAAATTCTGTTTTTTCCATGATTAAAAAGCTTTAAATGAAATTCCTTTTCGAGATCACGAATTGAGGTGGATATTGTGGGCTGTGAGACGTAGAGGGCATCCGCAGCTCTTGTAATACTGTGATAACGGCATACCATACAAAAATACTCCAGTTGCGTCAGAGTCATAATAGAAAACCTCCGTTCTTCGGAAAATAACTTCACGAATTCAGTATAGTTTAAAACTATGCTGACGTCAAGTATATGAAATGTACATTATACTAAAAAAGAGATATATTGTAGATACAAAGAAAACAGACACGGCCATGTCACTTTTTTACCAACAGAAGAGAGATTGGGAGGTATTTTATGAGTCCTGCAACCATTACACTAATTTTTCTGACATTTGCCATTCTCTTGTTTGTCACAGAGAAGATTCCTTTGGGATTGACATCCATGGTCGTCTGCATCGGGCTTGTGGTTACCGGTGTCCTTAGCGTAGGTGATGCTTTTAGTGGATTTATCAACAGTAACGTGATTCTGTTTGTTGCTATGTTCATCGTGGGCGGCGCACTGTTTGAGACCGGCATGGCCAATGAAATCGGCAGTCTGGTAACAAAGTTTGCAAAAACAGAGCGAGGTCTGATCGTGGCCATCATGGTGATTGTGGGAGGCATGAGTGGATTTCTCTCCAACACCGGTACGGCAGCGGTTTTGATCCCAGTGGTCATCGGAATTGCAGCAAAATCGGGCTATAAGAGATCCAGGCTTCTAATGCCGTTGGTATTTGCCGCAGCAATGGGAGGGAATCTTTCCCTGATTGGAGCTCCCGGCAATATGATCGCACAATCTGCACTGGAACCACTGGGATTGAAATTTGGATTCTTCGAGTATGCAATTGTAGGTCTGCCTATCCTGATTGCAGGCATTCTCTTTTATGCAACCATCGGATTTAACATCTTGCCACATCATGATACCGTGGATATTGAGGATTCCATCTTTGATGAAACAAAGGATTTCAGCAAGGTTCCAAAGTGGAAAAAGGTATTGTCCTTGGTGATTCTGATCGTTACACTGATCGGTATGATCTTTGAGGAAGAGATTGGCGTAAAACTTTGTATCACAGGTTGTGTAGGCGCAATTCTGCTGATCCTTACCGGAGTTATTTCTGAAAAGGATGCTCTGAAATCCATTGATCTGAAGACCATTTTCCTGTTCGGAGGTACCTTATCTCTGGCAAAGGCACTGGAAGTTACCGGTGCAGGAGAAATGATCGCAGACAAGGTGATTGGAGCATTAGGAGCAAATCCGTCCCCGGTACTGTTTACTTTCGTGGTATTTATTCTGTGCTGTATCATGACGAACTTCATGTCAAATACTGCAACCACAGCACTCATGGCACCAATCTGTGTCTCCATTGCACAGGGGATGGGAGCAGATCCCAGAGCGGTTCTGATGGCATGTGTCATCGGAGGGTCATGTGCCTATGCAACACCCATTGGTATGCCTGCTAATACAATGGTGTTAGGTGCCGGCAATTATAAATTCATTGATTATGTAAAAGCCGGAATGCCGCTGATCGCTATTGCTACCGTAGTCAGCATGATCATACTGCCGATTGCCTTTCCATTTTACCCGTAAGGGTAAAACTATTATCCGTAAGGGTAAAATTATTATCCATAATAATATGCTAAATATTTTATATTTAAATAAATGATAATTTGGAGGAAAAAAATATGTCAAATGAAGCACAGGTAAAGAAACTGACAGATATTATGGCGCAGTTCGTAGGATTCACTGCGAAGAAACTGCCAGATGATGTCATTGCAAAATTGCAGGAACTGAGAGACAAAGAGGACACTCCTATGACTAAGGTCATCTATGATACCATGTTTCGCAACCAGGAACTGGCTCTGAAACTGAACCGTCCTTCCTGTCAGGATACCGGCGTATTACAGTTCTGGGTAAAATGCGGTACAAAGTTCCCTCTCATCGATAATCTGGAGGCATTGCTGAAGGATGCCGTGGTACAGGCTACGTTTGCCACTCCGTTACGTCACAATTCCGTAGAAACCTTCGATGAGTATAATACCGGTAAAAACGTAGGAAAAGGAACACCTACCGTATGGTGGGATATCGTTCCCAACTCCGATCAGTGTGAAATCTACACCTATATGGCCGGTGGCGGATGCACACTTCCCGGTAATGCCACGGTTCTGATGCCCGGTGAAGGTTATGAAGGTGTGACCAAATTCGTGTTGGATCGTATGACTACTTATGGATTAAATGCCTGCCCTCCCCTGCTGGTAGGTGTCGGCGTAGGTACTTCCGTAGAGACCGCAGCGCTGAATTCGAAGAAAGCACTGATGAGACCTGTCGGTTCCCATAATGATAATGCCAACGCAGCCAAGATGGAGAAGCTGTTGGAAGATGGTATCAATGCCATCGGTCTCGGACCTCAGGGTATGGGCGGTCACTATTCTGTCATGGGCGTCAATATTGAGAATACCGCACGTCATCCGTCCGCTATCGGTGTCGCTGTAAACGTTGGCTGCTGGAGCCACAGAAGAGGTCATATCGTATTTGATAAAGACCTGAACTTTACCGTAGATACACACACGGGATTCGAATACAAGGAAGAGAACTAATTCAGAAGGGAGAGAACAACAATGGCAGTAGAAATAAAAGATGGTAAGAAAATTCTGGTAACACCCGTATCCGCAGAGGATCTGAAAGATATTCATATCGGTGACATCGTATACCTGACAGGTGACATCACAACTTGTCGTGACGTGGCACACCGTCGTGTCGTAGAGGAAGGCAGAGAGATCCCCGTGGACGTCAGAGATGCAGCAATTCTGCATGCAGGTCCCATCATCCGCCCTCTGGGAGATGAAAAATACGAAATGGTATCCGTAGGTCCCACCACTTCCATGAGAATGGAAAAATTTGAATATGAATTCGTAGAGACCACCGGTGTCCGTGTTATCGTTGGAAAAGGTGGTATGAAGGAAAATACCGAGAGAGCCTGCAAAGATTTCGGCGCGATCCATTGCGTATTTCCTGCCGGTAATGCCGTAGTGGCAGCTGTTGAGGTAGAAGAAATCGTAGAAGCACAGTGGAAAGATCTGGGAATGCCTGAGACCCTGTGGCATTGTCATGTAAAAGAGTTCGGACCGTTGATCGTGTCCATTGACTCTTATGGCAAAAACTACTTTGAAGAGAAGAAAGTGGAATACAACAAGAAAAAGGACGAACAGATCGAGATCATCAGCAAGCAGGTTGGCTTTATCAAATAAGTAATAAAGAATAACTAGTTAATATTATTCTGAGAGCTGGATTGTTGTATTTAAAAATATGGCAATTACAGCTCTTTGTTGGAGTAAAGATAAAGGGAGACAAATATGACATCTATGCATATTACATTAATTATTCTATTGATAACAATTATCGCATTTGCAACTGGTAAGGTTCCTTTTTCTGTCATTTCCTCCGGAATTATCCTTGCACTTGTCCTTACCGGAATCAGAACTCCGGCAGAGGCATTCAGCGGATTTATCAATACAAACGTTATCATGTTTGTTGCCATGTTTGTCATTGGTGCAGGACTTACTAAGACAAAGCTGATCGATCATGCGCAGAATCTTGTAATTCGTTATAAAGAGAATCCGCGTATGCTGATTTTGTTATCCTGTCTGGCTGCAGCACTGCTGGCCTGCATTACAAATGCGACTGCCACAGCAGCTATTATGATTCCGCTTCTGATTGAAATTGCCAATGATATCGGAACCAGCCGCAGCAAGCTTTTGTTCCCGGCCATGGCTTGTGCAAACATTGCCACTTCCATGACTTTTCTCGGACAGGGTGCGAGTAACATGACCTGGAATGACATCATGATGAAAGGCGGGGCTCCTCATTCTTTTCAGGTATGGGACTTTACGATTGCAAGGATTCCACTGCTGATTGTGGCCATTGCTTACATGGTATTCCTCGGACATAAATTGATGCCGGATATAGATAATAGTAAGTTTGATGATAATATACATAACAGCGAAAAAGCGATAAAATTAAGTCCATTGAAAGAAAAAATTGCATTGATTATTGTTCTTACAACAATTATCTTAATGCTTTTTGAAAATATAATAGGTATCAAAATGTACCTGATTGCATGTATAGGAGCTGTTCTGCTGGTGCTTACAGGTGTGCTCTCTGAAAAAGAAGCATTAGGAGCAATTCATCAGCCGACTATTTTTCTGTTTGCCGGAGTATTAACACTTTCCGATGCTATTCAAGTAACCGGTGTTGGTGATCTGGTGGCGGATTATATGATTAAGATGGCAGGTGATACCACAAATCCGTATGTTATGATGGCGGTATTTTTTAGTATTCCGTTCCTGCTTACACAGGTTATGTCGAATCTGGCGACATTGACCATTTTCATTCCACTGGTTACTTCGGCATGCCTTAAGATGGGAATAGATCCGCGGGCTGCAGTAGTTGGAGTTCTTACTGCAAGCTGTATTTCCATCATGACTCCTATGGCTGCACCATGCCAGATCATGATCATGGAACCGGGTGGATACACTTTTAAAGATTATCTGAAATGTGGAGCCCCGTTGGCATTGATCCTTGCAATGATGACCATTTTTCTTATGCCTTTGATGTTCCCGTTCTATTAAAGCCCTGATAACTAAGACTTATTAGAACCCAGACTGCAAATGAGCTTGGAAGTCTGATGAGAAAATTCGCAAAGACCGAACACAGAGAGGGAAGAATAAGAAAATGACATTACAAAAAATCATGCAGAAAATGACTTCCTATGTAGAACTGGTATTGTCAGTGTTTTTGCTGCTAGTGGTGGTTGCGTTGACCGTGCGGCTCATCACACAGAGCGTGCCACAGCTGTGGTCGCAGCAGATGGATGTCATGTATTATCTGGAAAGTGCGATGACGCTGGCAATTGGAATCGAGTTTGTAAAAATGCTCTGTACCCACATGCCGGAGACAATCATAGAGATTCTATTGTTTGCGATATCCCGACAAATGATTGTGGAACATTTGTCGACAACAGAAACGATTCTCGGTGTAGGAGCGATCGCAGGACTTTTCGCGGTAAGAAAATATCTGTTTTGCGGAATTCGTAAAAAAACGTGAGGAACTAGGACTATTTCGCAAAAAAGCGGTAGAGTTCAGAATTTGCAAATTTTCTAAAAAATAGTATTGACAAAACAGAAAAGAAAGATTATTCTTAGACACATAAACAACATTCATAAGTTTACCAAACCTGTGAGGAAGAGTAGTAAGCCTTAGGGAATTTTACAGAGAGCCGTGGATGGTGGGATCACGGTAAAGGAACTTTCGCCGAATGGACTTCCGAGGCTGGCCCGAGAACAGATCAGTTTTAGGCGTCAGCGGGATTCGGACCCGTTATCAAGCCGATGGATATGATAGTATCCAGAGAAAAGTGGACACAATTCGTAAGAATTTGTCAAATTGAGTGGCACCACGATGATGAGCAAGAGCTTATTACCGTCTCAAATGTATAGGAATATACATTTGGGGCGGTTTTCTTTTTTATTCGGGGTTCAGTAATCTTATGAGCAAACTAATTTCAATTGCGTGGATACGCAGAAAGAGAGGAATAAGATTATGAAGAAGAGAATTTTAGCAGCAGTATTAACCGCAGTTATGGCAATGGGTGCCCTCACCGGATGTGGCAGCACAGGAAGCAAGGATAACTACACCATCGGTATTATGCAGTACGCCGTACACGGATCTTTGGATAACTGTCGTGAAGGATTTTTACAGGGACTTGCCGAGGAAGGCATCGTAGAGGGCGAGAATCTGACGATTGAATATGTCAATGCACAGGCAGACAACGGAACCTCCGCCATGACCGCCAGCAATTTCGTAAGTAAGAAAGTAGATATGATCTGTGCCATCGCAACTCCTTGCGCCATGGCAGCATATAATGCTACAATGAATACAGATATTCCCGTGATCTACACTGCAGTATCCGATCCTGTGGAAGCAGGTCTGGCCAATGAAGACGGTACTCCCGTAGGCAACATCACCGGCACTTCCGATGCGTTAGCAGTAGATGCACAGTTAAAAATGATCCGTGAGGTACTTCCCGAAGCGAAGACCATCGGTATCATCTACACCACCAGCGAAGCAAACTCTATCAGCACCATCGCAGAGTACAAGGCTCTGGCAGGTAACTACGGATTCGAGATCGTGGACAGCGGTGTTACCGCAATGTCTGAGGTGGCTCTGGCAGCAGCGGATGTCGCATCCAAGGTAGACTGCATTACCAACCTGACCGACAATACCGTAGTAAGTGCATTGCAGACCGTACTGGATGAAGCTAACAAGGCAGGCATCCCCGTATTCGGTTCCGAGGTAGAGCAGGTTAAGGCAGGTTGCGTGGCATCCATGGGTCTGGAATACATCGAGCTTGGCAAACAGACCGGTAAGATGGCAGCGAAAGTCCTGAAGGGAGAGGCCAAGGCTTCCGAACTGAACTTTGAAGTGATCTCCGAGCCCAGCCTGTATGTGAACTTCGCAGCAGCAGAGAAGATCGGTTTGGAATTACCTGAGAACTACAAGACCGATGCTTACCAGTCCTTTGATGAGATCGTGGTACAATAGGAGGTTTTTATGGCGTTATTATTAAGTGTACTGGAACAAGGAATGATCTACGGCATCCTGGCACTGGGTGTCTACATTACCTATAAAATACTGGATTTTCCGGATCTTACGGTCGATGGCAGCTTCCCCTTTGGGGCTGCCATCACTGTGCGTCTGATCAACGGCTTCGGCGTACCGGCGATCCTCACTCTTCCCATTGCGTTCCTCGGCGGAGCACTTGTGGGAATCTGTACCGGACTGATCCATGTGAAATTAAAAGTCAGAGACCTGCTCTCCGGTATCATCATGATGACCGGTCTGTATACTATCAATCTGTGGGTGGCAGGCTCCGGTTATGTGGCTATTTTTGATAAGGAAAATATTTTCAACAACAGTTTCGTGAACAGTATTACCCCGGGCTTTTTGGTAAATTTCAAAAATGTGATCATCATTTTCCTGATCACCATGGTAGCAAAATATCTGTTAGACTGGTACATGAGCACCAAGTCCGGATTTTTACTTCGTGCCGTAGGTGACAATGATACTATCGTTACCAGCCTCGGTGTAGACAAGGGTCTGGTGAAGATCGTGGGTCTGTCCATTGCCAACGGTCTGGTATCCTTAAGCGGCTGTATCTATGCACAGCAGCAGAGAAGCTTTGAGATCTCTATCGGAACCGGTGCGGTAGTCATTGGTCTTGCCAGTGTTATCATCGGCACCAGTCTGTTCAAGAAGGTAACATTCTTCCGTGTGACCAGCAGCGTAGTGGTAGGATCCATTCTCTATAAGGCATGTGTGGCAGTTGCCATGTTCGCAGGCATCAGCCCCAACGCCATCAAGCTGATCACAGCAGTCCTGTTCCTGATCATTCTTGTGATCAGTATGGACAGAAAGAAGGTGAAAGCATGCTAGAGCTTATCAATATCAATAAAAATTACAATCCCGGTTCGGTCAACGAGCTGTGTCTGTTCAAGGATTTCAATCTTACGGTAAAGGACGGAGAATTCGTATCTGTCGTAGGAAGTAACGGTTCCGGTAAGACTTCCATGCTGAACATCATCTGCGGAAGTATTGCGGTGGACAGCGGCAAGATCCTGATCAACGGAGAAGATATTACAAAACAGAAGGATTATATCCGTCAGCGCCGGATCGGCAGAGTGTATCAGGATCCCTCCAAAGGGACCTGCCCCAGCATGACGATCTTAGAGAATATGTCTATCGCAGAGAATAAGGGTAAACCTTATAATCTGGGACGTGGTGTGAATAAAGCAAAGCTGGAAACTTATCGCGAAATGTTGCGGCCTTTGAATTTAGGTCTGGAGGATAAGATGGGCGTGCAGGTCGGTTCCCTCTCCGGAGGACAGAGACAGGCGCTGGCACTGCTCATGGCAACTATGACACCGATCGATTTCCTGATCCTGGATGAGCATACCGCAGCCCTGGATCCCAAGACTGCGGAGATCATCATGGAACTCACCGACCAGGTCGTGAAAGAGAAGAAAGTGACCACCATTATGGTCACACATAACCTTCGCTATGCCGTAGAGTACGGCAACCGCCTGATCATGATGCATGAAGGAAAAGCGATCCTGGATAAGGCTGGCGAAGAGAAGAAGAGCATTAACACGGAAGAGATTATGGGAATCTTCAATAAGATCAGTGTAGAATGCGGTAACTAAATTGAAAGTTACGAGCCATGCAAAAATAGAACGGAATGCCTCGGTGGGAGCTTGCTCACACAAGAGGTTATTTCGTTCTATTTTTATACCGTG
>OQVN01000176.1_pt1 | contig 24982 bp, 17 predicted proteins | sample 1691621 | NCBI WGS metagenome assembly OQVN01 (sample SAMN03418278, study PRJEB22391) | human gut metagenome | biome: human-gut; feature: organic feature; material: feces | host: Homo sapiens | place: Tanzania | collected 2013-01 | reverse complement strand
ACCTGATGAATTAGAATGATGATAAAGAAATAACTGTTTTGTTAGAGATGCAGACAACAATCCCGGACGATTTGCCGCGGCGCATGCGCTATTACCAGAGCATGATAGACGTTGACTCCCTGATTTCCGGCTGCGAGTATGAAACCCTAAAAGAAAGCTACATTATTTTCCTCTGCACAAAAGATCCTTTCGGACTGAACCTGCCGGTATACACGTTCAAAACAGCCTGCAAGGAGGCAAAAGACTTTGCACTGGATGACGGAGTCAATAAGCTGTTCTTCAACGCAAGCGCTTTCGCCACGGAGAAAAACCTTGAAATAAAGGGCTTCTTGGGTTACCTTTGTAACGGAAAGCCTTCCGACAATTTCACAGAAAACATCGACTTACGCGTCGAAAGGCTCAAAATCAACGAGGTATTCAGGAGCGACTATATGATGGATGCACTGCCCCAAAGCTTTCTGTTAATGAAGTTCTTAAAATCAAACAAGAATCATAAGCGTTTTTTTGGAAATGCTATTCAACTTCGCGAAGCTTTTCAGCAGGCACAAAAAAGGATTGCCAAACAATAGGCAATCCTCTAAAGTCAACTTTATTCCATAACGTTTTTTACATTTTTTCAAGGAACGGAACTAAAACCATGTTCATCGCTTTTTTCATTACAGTCAGAGTACATTCCGCAAGGAAAAGGCGCGCACTTTTTAGTTCCAGTGCTTCTGCGTTTACAATCGAGCAGTTCTGGTAGAATTTGCTGAACAGCTTGCTCAAATCATAAAGATATGCCGCCATTACGCTTGGATCAAGGTTTTCTGCGGCTTTGTCCACTGTCTCCGGGAAAGAACCAAGGGCTTTTATAAGCTCCCATTCTTCTGGTGCTTTAAGTAAGTCTGAATGTTCAACGCTTGCTTCAACACCAGAATTCTTTGCTTTTTCCAGAATAGAACTGATTCTTGCTCCCATATACTGCAAATAAGGTCCTGTGTTTCCATTAAAACTAAGGCTTTCCGCAGGATTAAAAAGCATATCCTTGATTGGAGTTGCCTGCAAAAGATAATAATGCAACGCAGCCAACGCAACTTTTTCCGCGACATCGTCCGCATCAACATCAGCTTCGCGGCCACGTTCTTCTATCGCTTTAAGAGCATCGTTGTGCAATGAATCCAAAAGGTCATCGGCATCAACAATTGTTCCTTCGCGGCTTTTCATTCTTCCGCTCGGCAAATTAACAAGTCCATAGCTAAGGTGATAAAGCTTGTCAGCCCAGTCGAATCCAAGCTTTTTAAGAATATAAAACAAAATCTTGAAGTGATAGTTCTGCTCGCTTGCAACAACGTAAACCAGCTGATTAAACGGCCAGTCAGCATGGCGGCTTATTGCAGTTCCAATATCCTGGGTGATATAAACAGAAGTTCCGTCTTTTCTTAAGAGAACTTTCTCATGATTGTCCTCGTCTTTTCCTTTTCCAACAACATCTGTAACATCGATTCGGACTGATCCGTCCTCCGCCTTGAAGAAAATCCCTTTTTCCAGTCCCTTTAAAATCTCGTCCTTTCCTTTAAGGTAAGTTTCGCTTTCAAAGTAAAAACGGTCAAAAGAGACATTTGTGCGCGCATAAGTCTCTTTGATTCCGTTGATTGTCCAGTCGTTCATTTTTTTCCACAAAGCGTGGACTTCCGGATCTCCGGCTTCCCATTTGACAAGCATTTCCTCTGCCTGCGCAAGTGCTTCCGGATGAGCTGTTTCAGGCTTATCTTTTTCGCCTTTTAGCCAACGGTCGAATTCAACATAGCACTGACCGACAAAATGGTCGCCCTTGATTCCCAATGATTCTGGGGTCTCGCCTTTTGCCTCGTGAAACCATTTGTATGCAAGCATACTTTTGCAGATGTGAACGCCACGATTATTCACAAGATTCACCTTGCAGACTTCCGCTCCGGCCGCCTTTAATATACGGCTTACTGACTCACCAAGAGCGTCGTTTCTTAAATGCCCAAGATGAAGCGGCTTGTTCGTATTTGGCGCAGAAAATTCAATCATAACTTTTCTGCCATCAAGAAATGGTTTTCCGCTTTCGTTCAAGGAACCATATTTCTCGCCCTGCTCTGAAATTTTTCTAAGGATTGCCCCGGCCTGATCAGCCTTGTTCAGCTTTAGATTTACATAAGGACCTACAGCAACAAATTCTCCGCAGTTTTTTGCGTCATCTACATATTTTTCATTTATTATATTTACAACTTCACCTGAAATCTGCGGCGGCGCCATACGAAGTGTCTTTGCAAAAGCAAACATAGGAACGCCAAGATCGCCCATTTCCGGGTTTGGCGTTGTCTGAACCACAATTTTCTCTTCCTCAACAGAAGACTCGCCTTTTGTTTTTATAAAATCGTTCAGTGCTTTACAAACAACTTCCCTCATTGCGGATTTCACATCAGCCATAATAAAACTCCATTTTTCAAAAAAAAAGGAATGCTAAAAGCATTCCCTTTGACAAGTGCGGCGAACAGGACTTGAACCTGCACGTCTTGCAACACAAGGACCTCAACCTTGCTTGTCTACCAATTCCAACATCGCCGCAGGTGAAAATAATATATAAAAAATCACGTTTTATGTCAATAAGAATAGACGCAATTTTTTAATTTTCTATTCTGTTTTTTAGCGGACCAGCTCGTATTGTTTCCACAAATCAATGAATTCAAGCATATACTGCTGAACACCACAGAACCATTTTCTCTGCATCTGACAGGCAGGAACACCGATGTATCTGAAATGCCAGCTTTCCCAACGGTAACCAGTTATATCCTCATACTGCTTTGGAAATGAAAGACTCCAGCCGAATTTTTCACCGTTCGCATAAATCCATTTTCCCATCTCTGTATCTGCAAAATCGTCTGTGATTGAACCAAAATCAATTGCAACACCAAGCTGATGCTGGCTTGTTCCCGGTCGAGCGCTTTCCCGCTCCGCTTCTTCAAGACCGTCAACTTTTACCCAGTAGGCAAAAAGATTTTTCTGGTATTCATAAGAGCGGTAAGTTGAACTTACAAGAAGTCTGATTCCGTCTTTTAAAGAAGCCTGGGCCATTTCGCGCAATGCCTTTTCAACATCAGGACGAAGTGAAAGATCCTTGCGGTTTATTGAATAGAATTCATTTTTTACGAGCGGAACCAAGTCTTTTGGAACATAGCTAGAAGAAACCGGATGTTTTTTATCAATAAGATAATAAATATTCAAATCATCACTGCGGTATTTCTTCTCTTCTGCAAGTACATTGTAAAGGTCTGAAAGAAACGCACTTTTATCTGCAATGATAATTTCATTTTGGGCTCGCGCTGACATTTTTGAAAGAACTTCATCAATCTTTGCAAAATCCGGATTTTCTGTTCTTTGCCAACCAGCAGATGAATCATTTTTTTCAACCGCCGCAGCCGATTTTTTCTGGGCACAAGCTGTAAACGTCATCACCGCAAGAAACATAAAAACAATATATCTTTTCATTTCGTACCTCGATTAAAATACAATCTTAATAACTTGTTCCAAGACCGCCTTCTTTCACCTGGAAATGGCTGAATTCCAGGCTGAAGCTTGCCATTCCTTTTGTTGCGGAGCGAAGATTTGTTGTAAAGCCGAACATTTTCGCCATCGGTGCCTGCGCGTGGATAATCTCTTCGCTTGTCTTTGAATCCTGCCCCATGATAATTCCGCCACGCTGGGTCATCTGGCTCATCGCCTCGCCAACAAATTCCTTAGGGCAAGAAATATCAACGTTCATTACAGGTTCAAGAAGCTCAGGTTTTGCCTGGTTGCAAGCCTTGTCAAAAGCCTGGGCCGCACACGCCTCAAAAGCGAATGTTGAAGCCGTAAGCTCATCATAATCAATGCCTGTAACTGTAACAGCAATGTCTGCGCAAGGATAGCCGTAGTTGATTCCAGAGTCAAGGCAAGATTTAAGGGCATTTTCAACAGCCTCAAAAATCTCTTCCGGGATTTCCTGTTTTCCGCGCACTGTGCAGGAATAGCTGTTTCCAGAACCAGTTTCTCGCGGCTCAACTTTAACTGTAAGACCTGCCTTGTTTTCTTTTCCGGCAAGAACTTTTTCGAATGTCTCGGAAACTTCTGCCGTAGAAGTAACGGATTCGCGGTAAGTAACCTGCGGATTTCCAACGCGACATTTCACGCCAAAATCATCTTTCATTCTTGTTACAAGAACATCCAGGTGAAGTTCGCCCATTCCGCTTATGATAAGCTGACCAGTTTCTTCATCTTCGTGATATGTAAACGTCGGATCTTCTTTTGAAAGGATTTCCAGCGTTTCATTCATTTTATCGCGCTCGCTCATACTTTCCGGCTCAAGGGCAACAGAAATCACAGGCTGAGGGAACACAGGTTTTTCAAGAAGAACCGGAAATCCTTCACTTCCTATTGAATCGCCTGTCTGGGCAAGTTTTAGTCCAACAAAAACAGCAATGTCTCCAGCTTCAACTGCGTTCAACGCCTCGCTTTTATCTGCGTGCATACGAAGAATTCTGTTCACGCGTTCGCGTTTTTTCTTGTTGATGTTCAGAATCTGGGTTCCGCTTGCAATTTTTCCAGAATACATACGAACATATGCCAAAGAGCCCATTTCTTTATCATATTGAATTTTAAATACAAGTCCCAAAGCCGGTTTTGTCACATCGCAAGGAACAGAAACTTCCTCTTCTTTGTCTTTTTTTACATGAATTCCTTTTGCCGGCGGAATATCGGTCGGACACGGCAAATAATCAATCACCGCGTCTATTAATGGCTGAACACCTTGATTATGACGGCTTGAGCCAAGAACAACTGGAACAACCGCACGGGAAATTGTGGCCGCGCGCAAGGCATTTTTCAGCTGAGAAACAGAAATTTCTTCGCCTTCAAGATAAATCTCAGCAAGCGCATCATATGTTGAGGCAACCTGATCTATAAGTTTTTCACGCCATTTTTTTGCGTCCTCAAGACGTTCTGCAGAAATTTCAGACTCAACAACTTTTTCGCCCTCATCGCCTTCAAAACGAAGTTCCTTCATCTTTAAAAGGTCAATCAGTCCTTCAAAGTCCTGTCCCTGTCCGATAGGAATCTGGAGCGCGACACATTCAACGCCGAATTTGTTCTGAACATCTTCTATTGAACCAAAATAATCCGCGCCAATTCGGTCCATTTTGTTCATATAAATAATTCGCGGAACACTAAAAGAATCAGCCTGCTTCCATACAGTCTCAGTCTGTGGCTGAACTCCATCAACTGCACATACAACGGCAACCGCCCCGTCCAGAACCCTAAGTGAACGTTCAACTTCCGCAGTAAAATCAACGTGGCCCGGAGTGTCAATTATATTTATCTGATAGTTGTTCCAATAAGTAGTTGTTGCGGCTGAACAGATTGTAATTCCTCGCTCCTGTTCCTGTTGCATCCAGTCCATTGTAGCCTGACCATCATCAATTTCGCCAATTTTATGGATTTTTCCTGTATAATACAAAATTCGTTCTGTTGTTGTAGTTTTTCCGGCGTCAATATGAGCCATGATTCCAATATTGCGCATTTTTTTTAGGTCAGTCGGCATTTTTTTATCCTTTATAAAAATAAAATCTTTTTCCTGATATTTTAACGAAATACAAAAGTTCTAACAATCCCACCAGGCGGCGGCAGTTTCATCCGCAAGCTGAACCAAAACAACTAGCGGATTCTGCAGGAAATTCGAATAGTTCATTTTTTCTGTGTCTGTAACATCGCTGAATCCCATGTGGCGGCTGATTGCCTCTAGAACTGGACGTTTTTTTACAAATGAAGGCATACATTCAAGCAAATCCAGGACAGATTCGTTTCCGTGGCCAAGATTTCTAGAATCCTCGCGTGTCTTGTAAAATGATTTTTTTACCCAGTTTCCCATAAAATCTTTTGTGTTCCTATATTCTGTTGTGTAGCTTCCAGCCTTGCAGAAATCGTGGGCAATGCAGGCAACAACAATATCTTCCGCAGAGATTTCAAATTTTCCGGTCAGACCAAGCGGAGTGCTGTAGAAATTCTCAAGGATTGTACGGGCAAAACGCAGAGCCTGAACTGTAACCATCAGAGAATGAACGCAAAGTCCGCTTTCCCAGTTTCCATGAAATCGAGTGCTTGCCGGCGACTTCCAGAAATCATGTTCATCCATCCATTTCTTTAAATCGTCTTCCTCATCCGCATTTATAAGAACTTTATCAAGCATTTCGTAGTAAGTTTTTTTTACAGCATCCAAATCGAATTTCCGGTCTGCTGAAACAGGATTATTTTTTTCAAAAATCGAAATCAATTCATCAATTTTTGCATACTCTTCTTCATTTTTCTGGTTGTTCATATTCAATTCCTTTATGATAAACACTATAATAAAAATATGGAAAGTGCACAAATAAAAGCTGTAATTTTTGATATGGACGGAGTTCTTTTAGACACAGAAACAATCAGCTGGCATTCATGGGAACTTGCCGCAGAAGAATATGGAATAAAAGACATTGCCACAATAAACGCGCGCTGCATGGGCGCAAACCGGGCTGATACATACAAGCTATTACGCGATTTTTACGGAAAAGAGTTCCCAAGCGAAAAATTCATCGACCGCACATCAGAACTCACCACAAAAACAATCCAACGAAACGGAATTCCTTTGATGCCGCACGCAAAAGAAGCGCTGGAATACCTTGGCAGAAAATATACGCTCGCGCTCGCCTCTTCAACAAGAAAATCAGTCGTGCAGAAACAATTGTCAGCCATTGGAATAATAAAATATTTCAAGACACTCACAACAGGCGACATGGTTGAACATTCAAAGCCAGATCCGGAAATTTATTTAAAAGCGCTTGAATCAATCAGCATAAACGCGGAAAATGCAGTTGCAATTGAAGACAGTCCGAACGGCGTGAACAGTGCGGCAAACGCAAAAATCCGGACTATAATGGTTCCAGACAAAATCCAGCCGGATGAAACATTAAAAAGCAGATGCTGGAAAATTCTTTCAAACCTTGCCGAAATTGAAAAAATTCTTTAGGAAGAAAGCTGCCCTCAAACAACAAGGCAAACAGAATTTTCTATTTCTGCAGAAGAGTAAAAGTTCCCTTGATTTCCTTCTCTGTTCCAATCCATGATTTATCCATATCAGAAGGATTTTCCGGATTAAAGGCGACTCCGAAATCATCTTGAAGCGTAGGATATTTTCCCTGCACAAAAAATTTCTCCAGAAGCGAAATATAATATGCGCAGGTTTTGTCCTCCGGGCGAACCATCAGAAGTTTTTTGAACATATTCAGCGAAGAAGAATAATTTCCGCCTTCAAAAATCTTCATTGTCTGTTCCCAAAGCTTTACATACGCAAGGAATTTTTCATCCGCATCAGACTGAAAGTCCAGAAGCTCGTACAAGCGGATTGGCGTTTTTACATTCACAACTTGAACACGGTCAAGGCTGCGTACAATAAATTCATCACCAAGCTGTTTGCGCGTCGCCTCGCTCATAAGAATTCCACCAGTTGAATACTGCTTGTTCACACCTTCCAGACGACTTGCAAGATTCACATTATTTCCCATCACCGTATAGTTTTTCTTGTTGTCGCTTCCCATAAATCCGGCAACAATTTCCCCGGAATTCAAGCCAATCCGCGTAAAAATCGTGCGCTTGTTTTTCACCATTATTTTAAATGCTGAATAAAGATTTTCCGGGATTTCTTCAGGCTTCTGTGGCAATGCCGCAACCTCAAGAATCTCCTTATTGATAACAACTTCAGCTTTTTTCATCTTTAAAGCCGCAGAGCAAGCTCTTTCCGCATGGTCTTTCATTGGAACTGGAGCACCCACAAAAGCCACAATCGCGTCTCCCTCGTATTTATCAACAGTTCCATGCTCCGCGATGATTATTTCACTCATTCTTGTAAGATAATAATTCAAAAGCGCAACAAGCTGGTCGGCAGTCAAAAGCTCTGAAAATCCTGAGAATTTTTGAATATCTGTAAAAATCGCCGTCATGTTATAATTTTTTCCGCCAAGCACAAGTTTTGAAGGATCTTTTATGATTTCCTGGACAACATCCTTTGAAAGACACTGGCTGAACGCATCTGTAATGAATTTTCTGTCTTTCTCAGAAGAGCGGAAACGCAAAAAAGTCACCAGAATAAACGAAAGAACCGAAATCAGAAGCGGACTAGCAAGCGGCACATAAATCCTGAAAAAATGCATAAGAAGCACCGGAAATGCAACCACAATAATCACAAGCCCGCAGCCAAACAAAGTCTGGAACAGAACCTTCCGCTTTGAATGAAAAGCAAACGCAAAAAACGAAAGAACCGCCGCCACAAAAGCCGCAAAAAGCCAGTTGACAGGCGTTATAAATTCCTGCGTCATTATTGTATTGTAGACATTCGCATGAGTTCCAACATTCGGATAAGAATTCTGAAACGGAGTTGAACCCAAATCTGTAGTTCCGCTCCCTGTATTTCCGATTATGCAGAATTTTCCGTCAAAAAGATTGTTCATATCATCATAGTAAGAGAGAAATACGCTCAGATTGTCAAAAAACTGCTCTGCCGCCGAATAAATCTCAGGAAATGCGCGCACAGCATCCTCAAAATCCTTTCCACTCACAAGATATGCAAGATTTTCAAAATATTTTTTCCGGAGCCCAAAATATTCGGCAAAAGTCTCATCATCAATGCCGCCCTGCAAAGCATTTCCATCTGAATCAAAACCGTTCATGCCACCCAAAATATAATTTTTGTAGTCAAGAATTTCCTGCGCTTCATTCCAAATTGAATTTATTTCAGTGACAACCGGCAACTTTCCAGCAGAATCAGGATTTTTTTCAAAATATTCCTTAAAATAGCCGACATTTCTTAAAATCTCTTTTTCCTGCTGGGCCAAAAACCACGGAAGATAAATTGAACAATGACTGAACGAAGTATTTTCCGCATCCATGACTTCCTCGGAACCGCCATTAGAATCTTGAATAGTTCTTGTTGCCGCAAAAGGCTTTTTCAGCCAATTTATAAGCATCGCTCCATTTTTATCAACAGGGATTTTTATTGTTTTCAGATTTTTTTCATTTTCATCAGAAGAAGGAATTGAACAGTTTTCAAGAATCACAAAATGCCGGGTGATTTTTATTTTTTCAGGATTAAGAATTTTTAAAATCGGAGCAAACGAAAGCTGGGCCAAAGCACCGTCATCATATTTCACAAAAAGCGGAATCCGGCGCCGAACTCCATCAGAATCAATTGTAACATTTGTAAAACCCGCGCCATTCGCATGGGACATAAAAATCCCCAGCGCCGGCGAGAAATCAGAATAATTCTTTGCGCATTTTTTCTTTTCAAGAAAATTCTTCTCATCATCAACATTATAAAGAAACCTTTTTTTTGCGTAGTCAAGCTCTTCATCGCTGTATTCAATTGCAAGATTTGCGGAATTTATTGTAAGCCATGTATTTCCAAAAAACTGAACCGCCCTTGAAAAATAATCATCGTTATCAACAAAAAGATTTTTTATTTCTCTAGAATTTTCCAAGGGATTTTCAAGAATCTGTTCATAAACTGAATAATCAACAGATTTTTCCGACTTTGAAAGATACTCAATATCGAACAGAGCGGATTTTGCACCAGCTTCGCGCATAAAAAGCAAAGAATCCGCAATTTTATCGCGCGACCAAGGCCAAGTTCCCATCATTTCAAGCGCAACATCGTCAACGTCGACAAGCAAAATTTCTTCACGTTCGGCAGGAGTTTTTTTGAATCCAAGCAGAATGTCGTAAAATTTATGCTCAAACTTTTCAAAAACTCCGGCGAATGTCAGCAAAGCAACAAAAACCGAAACCGCCACCACAACCACAAAACTTAAGAATTTTGTGCTACGCTTTAAATTTTTTACAGATTTTTTCATAGTTTATAAAATCACTCAGTTTTCACAGTTATTGTTAAAGAAGAATCTTCAGTTACAGCTCCAGTAGTAACAGTAAGACTTGCGTTTGAATCCGACAAAGTTCCATTTACAACCAAAGAGGAGGAATCCGAAGCTGAATTAGGAACTGTTGGCATTGAATACACAGCAGAAGCTATCTCATCCTTAAAAGAAACTGCTCCCTGCCTAGCAACAGAAGTTTCCTGTCCTTTCTTTACAAAAACCGCACCATGCGGAGTATTTTCAAAAGAATAGTCAGATTCAGAATCATCACCAGAAGTTTCCTCATCATCTACAGAAACAGAATTTTTTCCCTTCCATACAGCCACAGAACCGCTTTTTGTTTCAACTTTTGCCGAATCAAAAGTATTCTGAACTGAAAATTCAGTACCGCGCACAGAAGCCGTTGCGACCGGTGTTCTAACTGTAAAACCAACTTTTTTATTTCCAGATTTTTTTACACTAGAAGAAACACCTCCAGCATTCACAAAAAGCCTGACATTATCCTTTTCTGAATTTTCAGAAAGCTTTTCAACAGTTATTCTTGTCAAAGGTTCAACATTAACAGTTGAATCTTTTATTTTCAAAGTAAGAGAACTTTTAAATCCTGTTTGAACCACATCTCCATTTGTCAAATTATAACCAACAGACAAAGGCTTCCAGTTTCCGTCAGAAAGAACCTCCGCCTTTCCTGAAAAAGAAACAACCTGCGCAGAAAATCCCGCCGCAAATAAAAAACAAGAAGCACAAAAGAACGACAAACAAAAAGCAAAAACCTTTTTCATAGTTCACTCCCATAAAAAAATCAAAAAGAAAATTTAAAAAGCCAAAGAAGCTTTTAAATCAAAACAAGTTTTCTTTACATTTTCAGAATTATCTTTATCAATAAATTGGTAAGCCGCAAAGCCTAGCTGAAAATCGCTTTTCAACTGCCAAACAGCCCCTACAGAATATTGGAATCCGTAAAATTCAATATCATCTTTATTATCACCGGCAGAAGCATTGAAAATAACATCAGAATCAGCTGTAAAAAGAATACATTCAAAAGGCCGGTAAGCAAAATCTACCCCAGTTTTTATAATTCCTGAATACAAAAATTTTTGAGCTGAATAAGTGGAAGCATTTTTTGTAAAACCAACAAAATCAGAAAGATTTCCTTGTTCGCCAGAAGCATAAAGCGCATTAACAGCAAAAGAAAACTGCTTTGCAAAATATTCAAGTTTGAATTCAGAAAAGTTTGAAATTTTTACTTTACCATCATAATCAACAACTCCTAAAGTTGAAGAAACGTTATAAAATAAAGAATTCCATACCGGTCCCTCTAATAAAAAAGTTGTATAAATTCTATTATAATCGTCATTTTCAAGACGCAATGCAGCCATAACCTCAGCAGCAATAGTTTGATTTGCAAAAAGATACGGAAAACTCAACGCAAAATCTGCAACTACATATTTTTCAGCAAAGTCATAAATTTTATCATAATCCGCATTAAAACAACGCAAAGAATTTTCAACTCCAAGACTAGATTTAGAATCAACGCTATACAAAAAATCGTCCGGTGAAGTCGTAATAATTTCTGTATTCAAAGCGTTCAAAAGTCCAGTATAAGCAGCATAGGCCGAAATATTTACCCAATTATTTTTCATATTCAAGAGTAATCCATCAGAATTCTGCGAATATATCTTTCCGGTCAAGTCTGAAAAATAAAAACGACCGATTTTAAAGCCGGCATCACACAAATTCATCTGCCTGAAAAATTGAAACTCAAAAAGATTCAAATCCAAAATATTTTTATTCGTATCATTTTGTTTATCGGCTTCAAAATTATACACAAATTCCATTGCAAAATAATTTTCTCCAGATTTTTCAAAAGGCGCGCGAAACCACACCGAAGCAGAATTTTTCTGGTCAAGTTCAAAATCACTTCCGCCATATTTTCCAAAAGAAGAAGAATTAGTAACAAGTCCACCAAAATCAAAGGCAAAAACCGAAAATCCAAAAATAAAAACACAACCTGCAATAAATGCAAAACGGATTTTTTGTAGAAAATTCATAATCTTATCAATCATTTTGTTTTTCCTTCCTGCGCAAAGCCATTCAAAAGTGCCAAAAATTCAGAACCAGAAACTTTTTGCTGAGGATCAGCCGTTTTAGGAACAATCCCTAAAGCCTTAAATTCCCTCAACGCATAACGCCTTGACCTAAAAATAGAATAAAAAACTCCGCCTTTCATATTCACTGTGCGGGCAATCAAAAAACAAGACTCTGAAAGACTGATTTTTTCATCCGCATTTTCTTTACCGCCAAAAAGATTTCGTTCAAACAAAACTGAAAAAGCATCCGCATCCAAAATATTTTCATCCGCAATATTATTGTAAACACAGACAAAGTAAGCCGCTTGCCCTTTCGAAATTTTTTCACTTTCTAAAAGTTCCGAAACTTTTTCAGAATTCTGCGAAAAACAACCAAAACCAAAAATGGCAAAAATAAAAATAAAGAACAATTTTCTATTCATCTGAATTCTCCTTGCTTGAATTCTCCATCAGGTCTTTTATCCCCTCAATCATATTTTTTCCCCACCAGTCACAAAGCTCCTCATAAGCCACATTTTTTAGCGCGGGAACCACAAACTTTTCAAATTGCATAAGATTATTCGCCGCATACGAACGGCAAATTTCCTTTATTTTTTCAATTTCAACTGCAGAAAACCCAAAATTTTCCTCCTGCACCGCATTCAACAAAATCGTAAAAATCGACGCCGTTGAACAGATTTTCCGCCATTCTTCAATCGAAACAATCTCTTTTCCAGAAGAAATTCCTGTATCAATAAAATAATTATAAACTTCAGCTTCAATCCCCAAATATTTTTCCGCAAAAAACGAAAGCCAAAAATAAGTCAAAAAATCTTCCCCCATGCAGCAATAAACCGGAGGAATCATTGAAAAAGCCTTTACGCACAATTCCCTTTTGTAAATTTTTCCCCACAAAAAACCGCAGTGATTATTTTTCACCAGAAAACCATCAAAAATCGCTTTTTCTTCCAGTTCGCCAAAAAAAACTTTATTCACCTTTTTTCCAATCACAGATTTTCGCCGCTCAAGTTCCGAATCTGGCAAGGGGGAAAGACTTCCCCTCGGTCGCACTTCCTGCTCTCTATCAAACTTCAAGGCAACTGCCTTTCGTTTGCTCGCTCGCACTTCGTTGCTCCCTACCCCTTCTAGCGGGGACACCCCGCAACGCCCCGCCGAAACATCCTCTTTTTCAGAATATTTTTTTCTAAAATCAACAGAAGCTTTTCCATGAACAATATCCGCGCCAGATTTTTCCGCATTTTCATAAAGAGTTTTTATTGCATTTTGTGGCAAAGTATCATCACTGTCCAAAAACATTATAAACTCGCCATTTGCCGCAAAAACCGCAGAACGCCTTGCTTCTACAAGCCCCTTGTTTTTTTCATGCTTTATAAAATTCACAAGAAGCTTCTGTTTTTTGTGAACCTTGCAAAAATCTTTCAGGATTTGCTTTGCCGTCTCTGATTTTCGGTCAGCGTTCCACACACCGCCGTCATCAACAACAATAATTTCAACCCCTTCAAAATTCTGCAAAGCAACACTTTCAAGACATTCAGCCAAATATTTTTCAGTGCCACAAACCGGAATACAAACCGAAACTCTTATTTTCGCTTTCTTGAACATAGGCTGAATTCCTGAATTTTTACAAGGCAACCAAAGAAGCGAAAACAATTCTACTCACTACTATAGTCAAAGCCTGAAACAGTAGCCATAGATGCAGAGACTTTTGCTCCCTTCGATATTACTCCAGTCGCAATATCAAATTCAAATAAATTGTCATTATTTTTAATACACTTTTTATCCTTATCTATTGAAACACCATCATCAAGGATTACAAGCTTCTTAGGAACTAATGCAACAAATTTTGTAGGACCAAAAAATGCATTTTCATCCGAATCAATATTTGGACCATAAAAAGAACAAGATTTTCCATTGCCAGAACTCAAAAGAGTAACTTGTTGAAGTGTATTTTTTAATCCAAAAGTTTTTTCGTCATCACTATACGTTTCTGTGTCTATTGCAACTAAAAAACCCGAGCTATAAATATCAGTAACGGAGGAATTAATTTGGTTTCCGTCAGTCATCTTATTTTTAATTTTTACAAGTGCATAAATTTTATCATTATAATTACCAAGTCCATCACCAAACTGCAAATCAGTAATACAGACTTCAGCATTTTTATATGATGAAAAGTCATAATTTATAACTTTCGTAAAAGTTTGAAAAAATATTTTATTAACAATTTTGTTCACAAAAATAAATGAAGAATCATCAGAAGCAACAAAAACCATTAAATCATGAACTGCAAGAGTTGTTAAAGACGGAGATGTTGTTTCTTCAGACGAAAATTCTATTTTTAAATTCAAATCAAGCTTTAAGTCCTCACCATTTACTGTATAAGAGTTCAAATAAAAAGCAGAACTATCATTGTTAGAATCTTTTACAAGAGCATACAGAATACTATTATCCCAATAAATATCCACAACCGATTGATTTGCACCCATGGTGACCAAATAAGTCTGATAAGACTTACCATCTTCAGTCGTTGTATAAAGTCCTGAATCCATTACATATTCATAGAACCTTATGTTTGACTTTGAAGAAGCCGGAGCTGAATTCACGCTCCATAAATTTCCGTCAGAATCAAAAGTATAACAAGTGCCGTTACCTTTAAATTCAGTTCCTTCTACATCATAACTTTTACTTTGGTAAAATGCATAATTAATATTATTTATCCAAACTGCAGCAGTTGATACAGCATTTTTAAGAGTAACAGCAATCTCTTTCGTCTCTGAAATTGTTATAGATTTAGGCTCTGCCATTTTATACACACAAAGAGTATCTTGATAAATGGCAACATCCAAATTTACTGTTTTTCCTATTGAAAGATTTTCAATAGGTAAAGTTGTATTTGTATTAGCTATAAGCGTCTCGCTTTTAAAATCATAATCGCCAGAAAGTTGTGCAACCAATTTATAGCTTGCAGTTTCATCAAGAGCTATTTCTTCCTTATTTTCAATAGAAATAACAAGGTCGGCAATACATTTTGTAAGTTCAAGGTCACAAGCATTTTCTCCAGGCTTCAGCTCTATTTCTTCAGGAGTTTCTGTTTTATAAACAAGAAGTTCGCCATCATAAATAGAAACTTCAACTTTTACAGTTTTTCCTGCCGGCAAGTCATCAAATTTAAAAGTTGGACAAGAAATTGTTCCAGAACTATCAGCAGACACAGTTTCCGTTTTGGTTCTATTTTGGTCTTTTTCCCAAGAAACAGTAACTTTTACAGAATAAGTCTTTGTTTCACCCTGGTCAGAACCTGAAATATCTCCAGAAACATCAGAACTAATAACTTCCCTAAAAACAGCCTCAGAAATAGCAAAAGAAACAGAAGACTTATTATCCAAAGAATCCGAGCATGAAGCTAAAACGAAAGTTGCACAAAGAATTGAAAAGAATACAAATAAATGTTTTACCATAGTACTCTCCATGATATATTTTTTTATGCAATTATAATACAGAATTTCAGATTGTAAAAGTTTTTATTTAAAAATAAGAACAAGTAATTCATAAAAAAAGCCAGGACAAACATCCCGGCTTTATCAAAAATATAAAGATTTTCTATTTATTCTTTGCAAGAACTACAGAAGTCATCGGCGGAACTGTAAGTTTTCCGTCTTTTACTTCTGCGCCTGGATTTGCCATGTAGACAATCGGCATGTCCATTCCTTCTGGCAGCTGAACTGTTTCAGTCCGTTTTGAAGAAATATTGTGCACAACAAATGCTTTTTCTGTCTCAGATTCCATAACATAAGATTCCAGGACTGCGCTTCCTGTCGGAACTGCCTTTAATCGTCCTTCATACAAAGCCGGATGCGCTGTTTTTACGCGGATTACACGTTTGTAGTGATTCAGCAAAGAATCCGGATCTTTTTCCTGCTCGGAAATTGGAACAGTTTTCTTGTTGTAGACATTGACATTTCCGTAGGCACCACTGTTGCACCAAGTTGGAGTCATCTTGTCTTTTCCTTCTGGCTTCCATACGAGCGGAGTTCGTTTTGTAGGATCGTCAGAACCAGATTTCATTCCGATTTCTTCACCATAATAGATGAAAGGAATTCCTTCCGCCAAAATATACATATCTGCAGCAAGCTTCATTTTTGCAGGTTTGTTTCTAAGGGCAGCAGCGCTTCTTGCCTGGTCATGGTTGGAAAGGAACGGCGCATCAATGTAATTCTTGTTGTTTGCGGCATACATTGCGTATTCGCTTTCAAGGCTTCGCGCATATCCGTTATATGTAGAAGTGTCAGGATCATCAGGTGTATTCTTGTTGTCGTTCATTTCCTGGTTGTTAATAATCTGTGTAATCAAAGTTCCCAAGTCAAAATGAAAGTTAGACTGCATTCCAGCCATATATTTCGCACGGATTGCTGTCGGTTCCCAGACTTCTGCAACGCTGTAAGCATCAGGTTTTACAGAAAGAATATAATCATTCATCTCTTTCCAGAACGCAACCGCTTTTGTGATTGTCTCAGAACCTGGCTCAACCTCAACGCTGTTGTAGATATGTCCGGCGGCATCAAAACGGAAACCCGAAACGCCTTTATCCAGCCAGAATTTGAACACTTTTTTAAATTCCTCGCGGACAGCCTGTTCATCCATATTAAAATCAGGCATTGAGGAAGTAAAAACTCCAGCATAATAAGAATAATTGTCCGGGTCAGATTGATTTGTAAGATCAATATTCCAAACCTTGTGTCCCCAGATTTTTTGGTTCAAGTTATATTTTCCGCCACGCTCAACAGAATCATTATCTGTAATCCAGCGGTACCAAGTTCTGTACGGACTCTGCGGATTTTTTGACTGGATGAACCAGTTATTATAAGAAGAAGAATGGTTGCATGTCATATCGATAATAACATCAATTCCGCGCTTTCTAGCCTCTTTTACAAAAGTCTCAAAGTCTTCCATCGTTCCATATTCCGGGTTGATTTTGTAATAATCATCAACATCATATCCATGATAGGAAGGAGACTCAAAAATCGGCAAAAGCCACAAACCTGTCACACCAAGGTCTGAAGTTGTGCTGTCATCACCGTCATTCAGATAGTCAAGACGTTTTGTAAGTCCTTTAAAATCACCGATTCCATCACCATTTCCATCCGCAAAAGAACGGACAAAAAGGCTGTAATAAACGCCAGTTGTAGGTTTATTTGCAACTCTCTGAACAGGAGCAAGCTGAGTTATAGCAAGTTCCGGATCAAGTTTTGCAGCTTTCTTCTTTGCATAAATTCCTGTTGCGCACAGACACAAAATAGAAAATGCAAGAATTTTTCTAGAAAGATTTTTAACGTTTTTCATAAAAACTCCTGAAATATCATAAATAATGATTCAAAATAGTATACATCATTTTTTGCCAATTTAAAATAAAACTTGCGGTTTTAAACAAAAAAAAGCAGCCTGCAAAAAGTTACAGACTGCTTTTAGTACGGAATAAGCTATTTTTACTCTTTACCACTAGTTCCGGCAAGAGACATAAGCAAAGTCTTCTGTCCTGCCATAAAGAAGATAGTAAACGGAACTGCTACAAGAATAGCACCTGCAGCGAACATAGTAAAGTTATCGTTTGAACGACCGTTGATCATTTCATAAAGACCTACAGCCAAAGTCTTTTTGTCATCGCTTCGCAAAACCATTCGAGGGAAGATGTAATCCATCCACGGACCGGTAAAACTTGTCAATGTAAGGAATACAATCTGCGGTTTTGCAGCCGGAAGAATTACCCTAAGATATGCAACAAGCGGCGAAGCACCGTCGATATAAGCGGCCTCTGCAATATCGCGTGGCATTGTATCAAAGTAACCTTTCATAAGCTGCGCATTGAAAGGAATTGAACCTGCCGCATAAACAAGAACCAATCCCCACAATGTATTAAGCGCATTGAACTTCCACAAGATTACGTAAGTGGCAACCATACCAATAAAACTTGGGAACATCTGAAGAACAATCATTCCGGCCATAATCTGCTTTCGTCCAGTAAAACTGAACCGGCTGAAAATATAACCAGTTGTTGTACAGATAAATACTGTAAGGATTGTGTTCATTACAGCAATCTTTAAAGTGTTCAAATACCAGTTTTTATAGTTAGTACCATGAACGCTTGTTTCGCCCTTTACAATCTGCTCTGAGCCAGTAAGCAAGCGGCGGAACTGATAAAGTGAAGGTTTCTTGATTTTAAAAGAAGTCTTCAGAACAGCAACTGTTCCTTCACCATGGCAAACATTACAGTCAACAAGTTTTTGTCCAATGTATGTCTTTGTCTTGCCATTTTCTTTATATGAAGATTTTACATCAACATACCTATAGCCCTTGCCATCACAAGCTTCACATGGCTCAACAGTAGACTTGTCAGTCTGTTCTGTAAATGGAATTACAGAAGTTGCAGCCAAAGAATTAGACTTTGTCAAAGAAGAACTGATAGTAAAAAGAACAGGGTAAATAACAATAATAACGTTAATAATCAAAATCAAATTGAGTATAACGCTAATCGGTGTAGCCTTACTAAAATGCTTTTTCATACTTCACCCTCCTTGAATGACTTTGTTCTTGTAAAGTTATACAACGCGAATGGAACAAGGACAACGAATACCAGCAAAGAAAGAACAGAAGCAAGGTTGTATCGTGAAGGTGTGTTCATCGTAAGCTTATAAATCCAAGAAATCAAAAGATCCGTAGCACCGCAGTTTGTGATTGTTGTCAAACCAGCCTGAGGCATATTTGGACCACCACCAGTAAGGAAGAATACTGCACCAAAGTTGTTGATGTTTCCTGCAAACTGCATAATCAAAGTTGGCTTTAACTGGAACATAACAAGAGGATATGTAATGCTCTTGAACTGTTGCCATTTCGTAGCACCGTCAATTACAGCCGCCTCATACAAAGAGTTTGAAATAGCTGTCATCGCAGATGTTGTAAGAATCATTGAGTATGGGAATCCAATCCATATATTTACGAAGATTAACGAGCCTTTCGCAACCCATGGGTCAGAAAGCCACGGAATCGGTTTTTCAATAATTCTAAGAAGCTGTAAAGTTCTATTGATTGGTCCGATTGTACCGTTCAACAAGTTTGCCCATACAAAGAGTGAAAGCATTGTTGGAATAGCATACGGAAGAATATAAACAGTTCTAAAGAATTTTGGAATAATAACACGTTTGTCCTGCAATACGAATGCGTAGAAGAAACCTACAAAAAAACAAGTGAATGTAGCAAAAATAGCCCAGACAATTGTCCATACAGCAGAAGCACCGAATGTCTTAGCCCAAGCACCACCACCAAGTTCAGAACTAACCTTCAAAGAGAACATCTGCTGGAAATTCTGCAGACCTACCCAGTCAACAAGATTGTTCGGCGGAATATGCTCCGGTGAAGAATAGTTTGTAAATGCAACCAACGCAGAGAACAGCAATGGAATAATAGAGAAAATTGCCATAAGAACAATGGCTGGCGCAATACCGATGGTAGCGAACGAATTCTGTGAAATATCGTTCTTTGACTCTTTCATCGTAGGGAATCTTCCAGTCTTTTTAATCTTTGCAACTGCATTCTTGGCACCACTGATGTTAAGAATATAAAGCAACACAAAGAATCCTATGATGATAATAGCCATAATACCATTAATCATCATAAAAATGGAATGATCCATATATTTTGTAACAGTTGTAGGCTGTTTTGAACCGAGAGTAATAAGTCCAGCAATAGAAGTTACAATAGGTCCTCTGAACCATGCTCTGTGGGCAAGAGATCTGTGACCTTTGCCAGCAGCGGCACGACAAATGCTACAACCGTCGTAATGTTCATCAAAAAGATTTTCTCCAGATTCCTTGAAGTTCTTTGCTTCCATTTTTGCCATAACTTTCGCAAGCTTATGGTCATACTTTGCAGCAATATCCTCATAGATTCCATAAACATCATCATAGTCAATGATTGAATCTGAAGCTTCTGTTTCTACATTGTAAGCAGAAAGTTTGTCATCTGCATCATAAGTAAAATCAAAATCGGCAAATGTTGCCTGCAATTCCTCCACCAAAGAAGCTCTTTCTTCCTTAGCATCTGCAATTGCTTCCTTATATTCTTCTTTATCAGACTTTTTGTCCTCAGCATCAGAAAGCGCTATAGCATAAGCAGCTTTTCCAGAAGCCTTAGCAGCCGACTTATTAAAGAATTTTGACATTGTCTTGGCACGAGCCTTTAAAACGTTGTCAAGTTTTGAATACTCTGCATCTTCCAGATACTCAATCATTTCTTCTGTATCCGGAATGCCCTTCAAATAATTGTATTCCTTATTATTCGCAGGGATAATTTTCTTTGAGCCAAAAATAATTGCACAAAGCATTACAACTTCAACAAGAGCAAACAAAGCTCCGCGAATATACTGCTTCAAGAACAAAATCTGACCCAATCCCATAAAACAAGAAGACGCAAGTGGCGCTTTTTCAAGTTTCTTTGGGTTCACGTCGTTACTCATTCCATACTCCAATAACAAATATATAACAGTTACAGAGCGAAGGAGTTCTTCACCCTGTAACTGTCCCAACTAAAAAACCTTGAAAAGGTTTAATTATTTAGCAGCTTCCATTGCAGCGGCAGCAGCATTAAGGTCAGTCTTAACATCATCGCCGTCCCAGATTCCAGAATAAGCTGAACCCATTGCTGACCAGTAAGTTCCAAGCTGTGGAATTGTTGGCATTGGTCTAGCATAAGCAAGCTGATCTTTGATTCCCTTAGAAAGCTCGCCTGTAGCAGCGATGTCTTTTCTTGGTGGAATCTGATCTGTCATTTCATAGCGTTTTTCAAGCATTTCTTTTGAAGTGATGAACTTAGCAAAATCTTTTGCCTGTTCTGGGAATTCTGAGTAAGAAGAAACGAATGCAAGGCGAACACCAGAGAATGTGTTTCCTGGGTGATTTGATCCTGGGAATGCTGGGATTGTTGAAATACCGAAATCTACACCAGCTTTCTTGAAGTCTGTAATCTTCCATGGTCCAGTAATAATCATAGCAGATTTTCCTTCAGAGAACTGTGCGTTACAGAAGTCTCCAGAAGCATCTGATGCAGGAATGTCAAGAATCTGTTTGCGGAGATTCTGGAAGAATGTAAGACCTCTGATAGCGTTAGCACTATTCAAGTTGTGCTGTTTGCGGTCATCACCTTTTGGTCCGAACAATGGAGCATCAAAAGAAGCCATAAACATATATCCATAGTAACCATCAGATACTGGCCATACCAAAGCGTACTTTCCTTCTGCCTTGTTGTTGAATGTCTTTGCGAAAGAAATTACTTCATCCCAAGTTTTTGGAGCTTCTTTAATAAGAGCCTTGTTGTAGAACAAAGCATAAGTTTCTGCTCCGAGCGGGTAACCATAAACCTGTCCACCGTAAGAAGCACCAGTTTTTGCCATATCTTCAAAGTTTGCAAGATATTCGTCTGCATCATCTACAGGAAGAACGTGACCACCTTCTACCAATGCACCAATATGATCATGTGGAGCAACAAAAATATCAGCACCTACTCCAGCAGGTCCGTCCAGCTCAATCTTTGCGCGAGCGTCTGTTGAAGCAACTGGCTCGTAAGTGATTTTTACGCTTGGATCAACTTTTTTATACTGGCGTGCAGCAAAAGTGATGAAAGCCTTTTCCGGACCATCTGATTCCCATACTTTCAATGCTACTTTTTTTGGAGCAGCAAAAGTAGTTGCAGCGAGTGCCATAGCAGTTACTGCACAAAACAATTTTTTCATTTTTTCCTCCATATTCAAGCCTGACAGTGGCTGAAATATCTGTTTAATTAAAGCGGATTACCGTTGCAGTCAACGGAGCAAGCTCAACTTCAGAACCATTCACAGAAACGCCTGAAGCTTCCTTTATTCCATTTACATCAACAGTTTCGCTATCACAATATATTACACTACTTCTTGCAGAAACGCCAACATTTATTTTAATATTTTCATTTTTTGCGTTGACCAGCACAGCCCAAGTTGATTTTCCATCTTTCAGTGTGTAGCCAAATGTAAGATTGTCTTCCAATTCCAAATCTTTTGCCGCTTTCTGAATTTTTTTAGCGTTTCCAATCCTAAAAATATTAAAAGACTTTCTAAGTTGAATCAAGCCTTTTGTGTATTCCAGAAGATTCTCGTAGTCAGAATCGATTTTCCATACAAACTGGTTTATGTTGTCAGAAGAATCGTAGCTGTTGCGCACAAAGTTTCCGACACATTCATTCTTTGCCCCGGAAATATTCGGCTTTGTCCTTCCGCGTTCCTGTCCACCGTGGAGGAATGCAAGTCCCTGTGAGGTAAGAACGAAGAAGTTACCCATTTTTATGCGCTGAATAATTTCTTTTCTGTCCTTGTTTTCGTCAAGGCGAAGATTATTCACAATCGCGTCATGAAGAGTAAGCCCATCGTGGCAGACAAGATAATTCAGGTTGTCGCCCGGCTGGTCAGCATGATAGTTCACAACAGGATTTCCAAGTACATTGCGCAGGATTTTTTCGCTTGAAGCGCCTTTTTTTGTTATGAATCCGCGTCCTGTCTCGTTGAATCCGCCTGCCTTGAAAACATCCCGGAACTCATCATTGAAAACTGAGACAGAATTTGTCTTGAGCATATAGTTCTGGTCCATTCCAAAAGTTCCTTTCGGGCCGTTGTACATTTTCCAGCCTTCACCCTCAAAGAGCACAGAAGGATTTATTTTTGCGCAGAGCGCGTAGGAATCTGTCACAGAAGAAGCTTCCATAAGTCCCATAAGGTCAAAGCGGAATCCGTCTGCCTTGTAATTTCTTACCCAGTGCGAAGTTGAATCCATGACAAGTTTTTTCATCATGTAATGTTCAGTTGCCGTGTCGTTCCCGCAGCCGGAATTGCTCGTATAGCTTCCATCCGGCTTTGTGCGGAAATAGTAGCCCGGAACAATATCATCAAGGAAACGAGTTCCAGCCATGTGGTTGTAGACAACGTCAAGAAGAACGCCGATTCCCGCTTTATGACATTCGTTTATAAGTTCCCGGAGCTCGCGAACGCGACAGTATGGGTCGGAAGCATCTGAAGCATACCAGCCTTCCGGTGTGAAATAGTTATACGGGTCGTAGCCCCAGTTATAGTTGTTTCCATTTACAGTTCCTGAATTCTCGTAAGCTTTGTACATTTCGTTTGTGCTGTAAAAATTCAGCACCGGCAAAAGCTGAACATGAGTGATTCCAAGTTCCTTTAAATATGGAATTTTTTCGATGAATGCCTTGTAAGTTCCAGGAATGTTCTCTACATTTGCGTCCGGGCTTGAAGTAAAATCGCGCACAGAAATCTCGTAGATCACAGCATCCTCGCGCTTTGCAAGATTCACATAAGGAGCGTCAACTTTTCCGGCTTTCGGGCTGTTAAAGTCTATTATTGCGGCGCGTACAAAATCACCTTTTCCGTAGTCAACCGCCATGGATGAAGCATAAGGGTCAAGAACAGTAACCGTTCCCTTTGAATTTTTTAAAGTGTAGTCATAGAAAAGTCCGTCCGGCTTGATTCTGTCAAAAGTTCCAGACCAGACTCCAGTCTTTGGATTCATCTGCATATAGACACGGTAGTCCGGTGCCTTCTGGGTTGATGTCTTGTAAATATTCAAGGTCACATCAGAAGAAGTTGGCGCCCACAGTTTGAACGAAGCAGAACCGTTTGAATATACGCATCCCAAAGTCTCGTCAGCGGCAGGAACCATTGTCTCAGCAAGTTTTACCGCAAGATTTGTGCTGTTCACTTTTGCATCCGCAAGGAATGAAGGATTTTTTATCTTCAGAGAATCGCTTACAGAGACATTCTGCGCAAGCGTTACAAGAATATTCTTTGCCATGTTCTGCGAAAGGTCGGCCGGAGAATCAGCATTCACAACGCTTTTCACACCGAATTCTTTTCCTTCCGAATCAACGACAGAAAATCCGGAAATTCCACCATCAACATCGAGCGCAAATCCACCAGAAAGAGAGACTGAAATCTGATTCAGGGAAAGAAGTTCCGCATTCTTCACAGAAGGCTTGTAGTCAAGTGCGGCATAAGTCTGCTGGTCACCTGAAAAAACCGCGACTTTTCTTGATGTGTTTATATTCCACAGACGGTCATCGCTTCCATCCTTGTTCCATTCATCCTTTTGACGGACTATAAGACCAAGACCACCGTTTTCCGCGCAGATTTTTGTTCCACCGGTAGAAGAGCCGTCCAGTTTTATGCGCATATAGCCGATTCCGTCAGAGACAGTCCAGTTCTGAGTGAACGGCCAGCTTGCACCGCCGTCTCCACCAGGATTTGCCCAAATCCACAAAGCCCAAGGCTCGTAATTTCCGTCTTTTCTGAAATAATAGATAACAAATTCATCATTTTTTGGCGACAGTTTTTTGTCCAGCGCAAGAATGTCTTTCATCTTTGCCGGAGCCGCATTTTCAAATGAACCAGGAACAGCTACAGGAACAATGTCTTTTGGTTTTGCAAAAAGTCCTGCAGAAACAAGAAGAACCGCAATAGCGGCAAGAATAATTTTTTTCATATAAACAATAATATCATCTAAAGAAAAATAATCAAATTTATTTTATAAGGGAATTCAGTTTTTCATTCAGTGAACGGAGCTCTGTGTCATTCGGGTTAAGAGCGACAACCTGCTTAAGATAATACTGGGCTTTCCGGTAATCATTTTTTGCGTAATAGATTTCGTAAAGCCTGAACAACGCATCACTGTTTCTTGGGTTTGCGATAAGGCTTGAACGCAGGTCAGAAAGGCTCATGGACTCCGAGTCGCGCAGAAAACTTCGCTGATAATACAGAAAACTCTTCAATTTTGCGCCGGCAGAATCAATCTGCTGGTTTATGAGCGACAACGCCTGGGCACTCCGGCCGGAAGCAACCATCACCGAAATATAGGACTGGATAACATTTTCATCAGAAGG
>OQVN01000175.1_pt1 | contig 25017 bp, 23 predicted proteins | sample 1691621 | NCBI WGS metagenome assembly OQVN01 (sample SAMN03418278, study PRJEB22391) | human gut metagenome | biome: human-gut; feature: organic feature; material: feces | host: Homo sapiens | place: Tanzania | collected 2013-01 | reverse complement strand
GTTCAGTCTGCACTAAACCAATAAAACGTGTATAATAAAAAGTCAGAGGAAAATATGGGAATCCAAAGAATCAAGATTTTAGATGTGCCAGTTGATATTCTTCGCCCGGAAGATTTAGAAATTGAAATCTTAGAGCTTTTGGCAAAACCTGGAACAAAGCAGATTGTATTTCTTTCAATTTGGGATTTGCTAAAAGCCCGTCATCGTGGTGAATTCCAGGAATGCATTAATAACGCTGACTTAATAATTCCAATTTCAAAAAGCATTGTACGTGGCGCAAGTTTCTTGAAAAAAGAAATTCCGGTAAGATACAATCCTTTTACGGCGGTAATAAATATTCTTTCTGTGCTGGATTCTCATTTTAAAAGCCTTTACCTTTTGGGCTCCCGGGGGCAGACGTTACATTCGGCGGAAAGAAATCTTAGGGCAACTTATCCGAATTTGCGTATTGTCGGCCGTTATGTTGGCTATTATCCAAAAAATATGGAAAATGACATTGTTCAGTCAATTTATAAATCTTCACCTTCGCTTGTGCTTGTAAGTGAAGGAATAAAAGACAAAAATTGTTGGTCTTACAAACGCAGAAACCAGTTTTCTTCCAGCATTTTTATTTATTACCGCGATGCTTTTGGAATTTTCTCAAAGCGAATAAAAAGAGTTGACGAAAAAACTTTTGAGCGTGGCCACGAAATTTTCCATGAAATCATAAGAAATCCGTTCAAGATTTTCCTTGTGCTTCCATTCATAAAATATTTGCTTACGCTGTTGTTCTATAAAATTTTTAAAAAGTAGGTGGGGCTTTCTTAATCTGGGAAAAAAGATTGCCTAGGGAGGGGCAAGTTGATTTCAATCAGTTTGTCGCAAGTTTATTTAATTTCAAAACGGACGGAGATTATTGTTTTTTTTGAAAAATTATTGCATGAAAAATGTCCTGTAAAGATTTATTCAAGTGTAAATTTTTTCATAGAATGTGTCCGGCAAGAATCGCAGCGCCTGAATTCTGTGGTAATTGTTGACTGTTTGTCGATTGCCTCGCCGGATGAAATCGATTTTTTTATTGCCGAAAAATATTTTTCATTACAAAAAGTTTTTTTTATTAAATCAAGCCATTCCAATTTTAAAATCTTGTGCGGATTTGAAAATTTAAATCTGAATATAATGCCATTTCCTTGTGATTACGCTGTTGCTTTGAGTCTGCTGAAAAGGTTTCTTTTTGATTTTGCTGGTGGAACTTTTCAAGAATCCTGTGAAAATCTGCCTTCAACTTTAGGGCGTTTTGCAGGAACCTCGTTTTCTACAAAATCTTTGCGGGATAATTTTTATACTTTTGGAAAAACTGATTTGCCCTTGATTATTGAGGGCGAATCTGGAACTGGAAAAACTTTGGCGGCGGAACTGATTCATTCAATTTCATCGCGGAAAGGCAAACGTTTTAGGCGAATAAATATGCCTTGCATTCAGCCGGAAATTGCCGAGGCTGAGCTGTTCGGTTCTGTTTCCGGGGCTTTTACCGGCGCAAAAGATAAAAAAGGAATTCTTCAGGAATTGGATGGCGGAACTGTGCTTTTTGATGAAGTTTCTGAAATTCCGCTTCCGGTTCAGGCAAAACTTTTGAAATTTCTTGATTCTGGATGTTTTTGCAGAGTCGGTTCAACAAAAGAATCTTATTCAGATGTGCGGATTATCAGCGCAACAAATGTGAATCTTGAGGAACGCGTAAAATGCGGCCTTTTTCGTCGGGATTTTTATGAGCGCCTAAAAGGAAAAGTCATTTCGATTCCGTCGCTTAATTCAAGGAAAGAAGATATTGACGCGCTTGTTGCAAATTTTCTGCTGGAAAACGGATTTGACACAATTGTTTTTTCAAAAGAGGCGATTGATGTTCTGAAAGAAAAACATTGGACAGGAAATGTCCGCGAACTGGAATATTGCCTGGCTTTAACGTGTTCAGTCCGCGGAGAAGGCAAAAAAATCATCAGGCCGGAAGATTTAATTTTTGCCAGCTAAACCTGCGGCTTTGTTGAAGATTTTTTCAATGTATTTGGCTTCGCTTTCAGACAATGCGGCTCTTGAAAGAATGCTTCTCCAGAAGGCTTCCATGTCTTGCCTGCCGGTTATCTTGAAAAATCCGATTTTTTGCAAATCATCCGCAATTATTGAGATGGTTTTGTCCAGCCTTTCCAGCGAAAGCGGCGTATAACCGGTTAGGCCTGCGTTCTTTACCCTAAAAAGATGGTAGGCAATAATCTGGACTGCGTGGGAAAGATTCAGCGAGCCAAATTCGTCACTTGAAGGAATTGTTACTCCCAGAGTACATTCTTTCAGTTGCGGATCAGTAAGTCCGGTGCGTTCATTTCCAAAGACAACGGCAATGTTCGCACCTTCATTTTCTTCATTCCCAGTGTGGATTTTTACAATATCAGCAAATTCTTCAGGCAAAAGCAGTTTTCCTTTACGGTTTTGTCCGCGCCTTCTTGTTGTGCCTGCGGCGATTGAACAGTCTTTTGTGGCTTCTGTGATAGAATCAAAAAATTCCGCGTTGTCATAAATGTATGCCGCATGAATTGCCAGGATGTGGACTTTTTCAGTGTCATAGTTTTCTTTTTTTCCAACAATTCTAAGATGCTTTATGTCATTGTTTGCCATTGCTCGGCACGCAGAGCCAATATTCCTGCATTCATCAGGATGATCCAGAACTATATAAACTTTATCTAAATTCATGTTTTTCAGTATATTGATTGGAGCAAATTAATTCCATATTCTAATTTGACCTAACATATAAATTGATGTAAACTAAAAATGCAAAGTGAATTCAGCAAACGGAGTCTGCAAGGTATGAGTGATAACAATAACAGCATAGTTCCAGGATTTGATAACGAAAAAGATGACAGCTTGAAGATTTCTTTGGAAAAAATCGATTCTGTTCCAAACGGTCTTCGTGTTTATTTGAATGGATATATCGACACATATAATTCCAGTTTTTTCCAGAAGAAGATAACAAAAGTTGTTGAGGCTGGTTTTATCAATTTAATTTTTAACTGCTCGGCACTGAATTATGTTTCTTCTACGGGAATCGGTTCGTTCACTTCTTTCCTGAAAATGCTGAAACCTAAAGGTGGCGATATTGTTCTTCTTGAAATTCAACCAAAAGTTTATGAGGTTTTCCAGCTTTTGGGATTTGCGCAGTTTTTCAACATTAAAGACACAACTGAAGATGCTATAGATTATTTCCATCAGGGGACACAACCTGCTGAAAGCGTTTTTCCAAAAGTTTTTGCTTGTCCTATGTGCAACAAGCATTTGCGTGCGACCAGAGCCGGCCGTTTCCGATGTTCAGAATGCAAGTCGATTCTTGCAATCAATGAACAGGGTGCTGTTTCTTTGGGGTAGAAATTTGTTTTCAACGGGACAAACACACATTGTGCACAAGTTATCCACCGCAATGTGTGTTATTTTTTTGTTATTTTCTATTTCTTGATATTATATAAAAATAAAAAAAATCAGAAAGTTTAAGATTAATTTGTTGTAATATAAGAAATTAGGAGATTTTGTAAAAAACGATTTGTTAAAAAAAATATAAATTTCAATGAAAAATCTATTGACAAAAAGTTATCCACATTTTTTCCACAAAATAGAAACAAATCGATGCTTGCAAATGTGCATAAAGGTTCAGTAGAATAACGACATGCCTGCGGTTCAAGTGAAAAATTTATTCTTCTCCTACGAAAATGCTGAAAGTTCGGCGGTTGATAACGTTACTTTTGAGTTGAAGCACGGTTCGTATACAGTTTTGGCTGGTAAAAATGGCAGCGGAAAAAGTACTGTCGCAAAAATCATTGCCGGACTTCTTGAACCAAAAAAAGGTTCTGTAGAAATAGAAGAAAATCTTCGTGTTGGAATTATTTTTCAGTCGCCAAAAGATCAGATTATTTGCGGCATTGTTTTTCATGATACAGAGTTCGGCCCGAAAAATCTTGGTTTTTCAAAGTCGGAAGTTGAGCTGAATGCAATTGAAAGTCTAAGCGCAACTGGAATGTTGGATTTTGCGAATCACAAAACGATGAATCTTTCTTTGGGGCAGACGCAAAAAGTTGCATTGAGCGGAATTCTTGCTATGGATCCAGATATTCTTATTTTGGATGAAGCTTTTTCAATGTTGGATCCGAAATCTCGCGATGAAATGTACACTTTTATTGATTCGATTAACAATAAAGGTGTTACGGTTTTTCACATAAGCCATGATTTAGAGGCAGTTTGTCACGCACGCGACGTTATTTTTATGCAAAACGGAAAAATTTCTTGGGCGGGAACATCCGGGGGATTTCTGGCGGACAAAAAGTTGGTTGAAAAACTTGCCGGAAAAAAACTTCCTGTCAATTCAGGAAAATGGAATTCCGAGGGCAAAGAGATTGTTTTTTCTGCGCGGAATCTAAATTTTTCTTACAATAAAAACATTTCGCTCTTAAAAAATATTTCTTTTGATTTGTATAAAGGCTCTTTGACTGCTCTTATTGGTCCGTCTGGCTGCGGAAAATCCACGCTTCTGGAAATTCTTTGCGGGCTGCGTTCTGCTGATTCTGGAAAAGTTTATTGTGTTGAACGCCCGGTTATTGCCCAGCAAAATAGCGATTCTGCGCTTTTTGAGAATTTTGCGGCCGATGACGTTGCTTTTGGCCCGCGGAATAAAGGGCTGCATGGAAAAGCTTTGAAGGAACTTGTAAAAAATTCAATGAACCAATGCAATCTTGATTTTGAGAAATATGCTGACCGGCAGACTTTTTGTCTTTCTGGCGGTGAAAAAAAACGGCTTGCGGTGGCTGGCATTGTTGCGTTGGATGCAGATATAATTTTGTTCGATGAGCCTACAGCGGCGTTGGACGGAGAATCCCGTGTAAAAGTTATGAATTTGATGAAGGAACTTGCCGGGCAGGGGAAAACGGTGCTTTTCAGTACTCACCAGCGTGATGAGGCAGCTTTTGCCGACCGCGTGATAAATCTTTCCGCAGAAAATATTTCTGTACCGGAAAAAACGGCTTCAGAATCTTTGCCCGAAATGAAGCGGATTCCGGCTTTGTCAGTTTTGGAACGAATTCAAAAATTCAGTTTTGAGGAGAACGAAAAAAAATCAGGGCTTTTTGAAAAATTTCCACCGGTTTTAAAATATATCTTGTTTCTTGGACTTTTTTGTTCGGCTCTTGTTGTGCGACCTGTTGTTGCCTGCGGAATTTTTCTTTTGGCAGGAATTATTTACGCTTTGCTTGCAAAGTATCCGCCAAAAAAACTTTTTTCCACAATGATAAAAATTGTTCCGTTGCTTTTATTTTTCTGTCTGTTTCAGATGATTTTTGCGCCGGCATTGCCTGATGAAATTCGTTTCTGCAGTTTCCGTTTTTTCATGGTTACGCCTTCAAAACTTTTGAATTGCTTGAAAGTCTTGTTGCGGACAGAATGTGCGGTGTGCCTGATTTGCGGATTTGCACATTCAACTGATGAAGTTCAGCTTGTGAAAGGTTTTTCGGATTTGCTTTTGCCCTTGCGCCTTTTCCGGATTCCTACAAAATATATTGTTGTTACAGTTGAAATAATTTTCCGATTCCTTCCGTTGCTTTTGGATGAGGCTGCTTGCATTGTGAAAACTCAGCTTGTCCGCGGTGGTCTTGGAAACTCAAAAGGTTTCTTTGGAAAAATTCGCGCGGTTATTCCGCTGGTTGCGCCGCTGATTGTTCAATCCTTGAAGCGGGCGGAATCTTTGTCGTATGCGCTTACAGCCCGAGGTTTTAAATGATAGGAAATAAATTTAATTTTTGCCCTGAATGTGGCGGAAAAAATATTGAATATCTGGAAAATAAAAAATGGTTTTGCGTTGATTGCGGTTTTGATTTGTACAACAATGTTGCCAGCGCGGTCGGAGCAATTATTTCAGACAAAGAAAATAATGTTCTTTTTGAGATCCGGGCAAAAGAGCCTCGCAAAGGATTTTTGGCATTGCCGGGCGGATTCGTTGATCAGGATGAAACTGCAGAAAATGCGGTTGCGCGGGAATGTCTTGAGGAAACTGGTGTTCAACCTGAAAAAGTGAAATATCTTTGCAGTTTTCCGAACGATTATTTGTATAAAAATGTTGCGTACAAAACTTGTGATTTGTTTTTTGAGGCTTCAGTTCCGGTTGAAGCAGGGAATATTTCTGAGCTGCTGAAAAAATTGCATGGGCAAGATTCTGAGGTTTCGGGTTTTGTTGCAAAAAAAATCAATACAAAAGAAGACATTGAAAATTTGCCGCTTGCATTTGATTCATCAAAAAAAGCCTTGAAGTTTTGGATTTTAAATCGGTGATTTTTGGGGGAATTTGTGTCTCTGAATAATTTTCGTGTGATTTCTGTGATTTTTAGCGCGATGATTTATCTGCTGCTTCTTGTTTTTGTGCCGTTAAAAACGAATTTTGTTTTAAAAAAGGCTGGAAAAAAGGTGATTTCGGTTCAGAAGAAAAATATTTTTTTTCAAATTCTGATAATGATTTTTTCAGCGCTTTTGATTTTTTTGATTTTGCTCAGGGATTTGGGAATTTTGACAGATATTGTTGTCTGCCTTGTTGCCCTTTTGGGATGCGCAATGAGTTTGAATGAAATTTCCATGAACAGATTTTGTGGATTGTATGAAAAAGGTCTTATTGGAAACGGTCATTTTTTGTCTTTTGAGCAAATTTTGTCAGTTCAAGATTCTGAGCTTGGTTCTAGAATTCTAATTGTTTCAACGGAGAAAAATTCAGCCGAGCAATTTATTTTCGACTCGGAAGAAGAGAAAAATTCTGTCCAAAATGAGATTTTAAGGCGAAATCCAAGGCTCTCTCGCTAGACAAAGTTTTTTTTTTATGATAATATTCAAAAACATTTGGTGTGGTACCCAAGCGGTAAGGGATCGGTCTGCAAAACCGTCATTGGTTGGTTCAACTCCAATCCACACCTTAAAAGGATTGCTCGAAAGGCAATCCTTTTTTTTCGGGTTGGTCATGGCAAAGCCGCAGCCCGTTTACATATAGCCGCCAGGAAACTGGTGGTGTTTTTTTAGGCGTGATTTCCGATTATTCTTAGGACTTGACTTCCGATTTTTTCGGCCTTTACAGTTCCAATTCCAAAAACTGAAAGAAGTTCTTTTTCGTTTTGAGGCTTTTTTTCAACAAGCTCTTCTATTGTTTTATCACCAAAAATCATGTATGGCGCAATATTTTCTTTTTCAGCGGTGGAATTTCGCCATTGTTTTATTGTGTTGTAAAGTTCTGCGTCTTTTTCTGAAAGATTTTTCAGGAATTCATTTTTCTTATGAAGAACGAATGACGGTTTTGGTTTTGGAGCATTTATAAGATGCTTAAAATTCAGCTGAACAGGAAGTTTTATCTGGGTTCTATTTGTTAAAGCTAACGCGCCCATTTTTGAAACGGCAAGAACATTGTATTCGCCGACTTTTAAAATGTATCCAGTTGCAATAAGCAGTTCTGTCAGTTCAAACCAATCGGATTTTTCAAGTTCTTTCCCGATTCCCCATGTTGAAAGCTCGTTGTGGTGGTTTTCAAGTATCCGTTTTTGCTTTGAGCCAAGCAAAACATCTATAACGTAAGAGGTTCCGAAACGTTGTTTTACCCGGAAAATACAGCTCATAAGTTTTTGGGCAGGAATTGTTACATCTGTAAGTTCAATTGGTCCGGCTGCGCAGATGTCGCAACATTCGTCCGGGGATGTGCTTGCGTCTGAGAATTCTTCTCCAAAATACGAAAGTAACGCGTGCCTTCTGCAGGTTCTACTTTTTGCGTAATTTATCATCCCTTGCAGAAGATGCTCGGATTTTTCTGGGTCAGCGGCTTCATTAAAGAAAAATCTGATTTTATGTATGTCTGCCGGGCTGTACAAAAGCAATGCGTGGGATTCAAGTCCGTCTCGACCGGCTCGCCCGATTTCCTGGTAATATTCTTCCAAGGATTTTGCCATATCATAGTGAATTACAAAGCGGACATTCGGTTTGTTGATTCCCATTCCAAAGGCGACTGTCGCAACAATAATCCGGACTTTGTCTTTTATGAAAAGATTCTGGTTTTCGGTTCGTTGCTTGTCGGAAAGCCCAGCGTGATAATTTAAAACTGAGTAGCCTTCGTCCTGAAGTTTTTGTGTGAGTTCATCAACGGATTTCCTTGAAAAACAATAAATTATTCCGCTTTCGTCCTTGTGCTTCTCAATGCATTCGATGACTTGTGAAATGGCATTTTTTTTAGGTTTTACTTCAAGAAAGATATTTTTCCGGTTAAAACTTGCGGTGAAAACTGTTGGGTTGTAAAGCTGAAGATTTTTTATAATGTCTTGTTGAACTGAAGCCGTTGCAGTCGCAGTTAGGGCGAGGCAAACTGCGTTAGGAAAATGTCTTCTTACATTTGAGATTGAAAGATAATCTGGGCGGAAATCGTGTCCCCATTCGCTGACGCAATGAGCCTCATCAATTGTTATGCAGTTGATTGGCACTGAACATTCGTGGAAAATGTTCATCATTTTATCGGAGGCAAGTCCTTCCGGTGAAACGTAAACTAGTTTTATTTCACCGTTTTTCAGTTTTTTTACGGTTTCCAGATATTCTGAAAATTCAAGTGAACTGTTCAGATATTCTGCAGGAACGCCATTTTCCTTTAAAGCTGAAACTTGATCCTGCATAAGTGAAATCAGCGGAGAAACAACGATTGTGATTCCCTTGAAAATCAGCGCAGGAATCTGGTAGCACAAAGATTTTCCTCCGCCGGTCGGCATGATTGCAAGTGTATCTTTTCCCGCGAGCAGATTTTTTATTATTTCAAGCTGAAGAGGCCGGAATGAATCGTAACCAAATATTTTTTTCAGAATTTCTTCAGCACATTTTGTTATGTTGTCCATAAATTTTCCTAAAAAAAATTATATCAAAGCGTTAGCACTTGAAAAAGAGTTATAAATCTGATAGTATAAATTCACTTGCCGGAGTGGTGGAATGGTAGACACGAAAGACTCAAAATCTTTTGTCAGCGATGGCGTAAGAGTTCAAGTCTCTTCTCCGGTATAAGGTCTTGTCAAAGCAAGACCTTTTTTGTTTTAAAATCACAGCTTTTGTCCAGATTTTTTTTGGGGGGGGCTGTAAAAAAACTGATATTCTCATTCTGTCTCCAGAAAATTGTTGAATGGTTTTCTTAGCTCAATCGCTTCTTTTATGTGGGACGCCCCGATTTTCGGGGAGCCGCACATGTCGGCAATTGTTCTTGCAAGCTTCATGCAACTTGCATTCGCTCTTGGTGAAAAACTGAATTTTTCTGCGGATTTATTTAAAATTTCTTGTGATTCTGGCTCAATTTTGCAGAATTCGATTATTTCTGATGGCGTTAAATGCGCATTTTTTTTGCCTTGACGTTTTCGTTGCGTTAGGATGGCTTTGGCAATTTCATGGCGCAAAAATTCTGTTGAAAATTTTTTTGAATCATCTTTTTTTCCGGTTTTTGAGTCGACTTCATTTGTTACTGAAACTCTGATGTCAACTCGATCCAGCAAAGGCGCGGAAATTTTCTTCCAGTACATTTCGATGGAACGCGTGCTGCAGAGGCAAAGTTTTGTCTCAGAACCAAAATTTCCGCAAGGGCAAGGATTTGTTGCCATCAATAGCTGAAATGATGCTGGAAAAACTGTTGAACGACCTGCGCGGGAAATTGTTATTTTTCCAGATTCCAATGGAACTCGGAGCATTTGAAGTACACTCGTGCGGAATTCTGCCGCTTCATCCAAAAATAAAACTCCGTTATGCGCTAAGGAAATTTCTCCTGGTCGGCATAACGGACCGCCACCGCAGATTCCTTCAATTGTTGCAGTCTGATGAGGAATTCTGAACGGCGGAATTTGCACAAGAGATTGTTTTGGCGAAAGAAGTCCTGCGAGCGATAAAATTCTTGTTACCGGCTGGGCTTCTTCCGCGGTGAGTGCCGGTAAAAGCGCCGGGAATTTCTGAAGACAGAGTGTTTTTCCGCAACCAGGGGCGCCGACAGCAATCAGGTTGTGTCCGCCTGCGGCTGCAATCTGAAGTGCTCGGATTAGTTTTCGTTGTCCGGTTATATTTGCAAACTCCAGTTCTGGCGTGATTTTTTGAAAAACAACACCGTCCTCAATTTCGCAGTTTTCGGGAATTTCATCTTCTTTGTTGGCGGCATTTGATTTTCGTTCTGTAAAAACTTCTGGATTTGAGAGTGCGGCAAATGCTTCTTCAAGCGAATCTGCGCCAAAAACTTTCATTCCGGGAACTTCGCGTGCTTCGTTTGCATTTGCTGATGGAACGATGCAGCGTAGAATTCCTCCGTTTGCTGCTGTTGATGCCGCTGCATGGACTCCGCGAACCGGGCGGACTTTTCCGCTTAACTCAAGTTCTCCCATAATCAGGATTGGCTCACTGTCGTTTGTTGGATTTTCAGTTTCGGAAGATTCTTGTTTTGCGCCAAGAACGGCCAACGCAATCGGCAAGTCAAATCCGGCGCCTTCTTTTTTTAGGTCTGCCGGCGAAAGGCTGATAAGAATTCTTTCTGGTGGAAAATCGAAGCCGGAATTTCTGATTGCGGCCTGCATTCGTTCCCGGGCTTCTTTTACGGCACCATCGGCAAGCCCTACCAGGTCAATTGCTGGAATTCCTCGCCGTAAATCAACTTCTACGGTTACAAGTGAACCTTCATATCCAAAAGGAGAAAATGAATAAATCTGCATAAAAACCTTCTTTCTTAACTTTGAAATGTCTTTAAATTCATAGTCAATTTTTTGCAGATTCTGAAATGAATCACAGAAATTTTTTTATTTTTTTTGAAATTTGTGCGAAAATCGTTTTTTTGCAGAGAAATTCATTTAGGTTGAATGTCGGGTTTATAAATTCAACATAAAAATTGAATAAGCTACCAGAAAAAGCGCAACAATTCGCCATGCTGAGCTTATAAGGTATCGGACTGCGCAATTTTTTTTCAAAAATTGCTTGCCATAGCTCAGAATGGCTCTGTTGTCGCTTTCTTTTTCTTCCCGCCTATTCAATTTATGGATTCAACAAAAAACTCGACATTTAGTCTATTTAAATTTCTGCTATTTTATTTCATGCAGTTTTTCCAGAAAAGGTTTTAATTCTTCAAAATAATATTTGTCTTCTATTATTCTTCCTCCGCAAGTGTGTCCTGGCCGGCGGTCTGCCCGAACTTTTTCGCCGTGAAAATCGCTTCCGGCTGTAACAAAAAATCCTAGCTTTCTTGCGATTTCCTGAAGCCGCAGACATTCTGTGACTCTTGCCCCCGGATGAAAACATTCCATTCCCTTTACGCCACGTTCAAAAAAATCTGCCAATACAGGTTCCATTTTTGACCACGAAAGATAAAGAGAAAGCGGATGCGCAATCACTGGAACTCCGCCAGATTCATAAATTGCTTTTACAGATTCGTCAAGGTCGGCACCAACTCTTTCAACGTACCAAGGTCTGTCCCTGGCTAAAAATTTGTCGAACGCAGCCTGTCGGTTTTTTACATAATTATGGTTCACAAGCCAGCTTGCAAAATGCGGTCTTCCTAAAACTTGATTCGGAAACTCGGCTTGAATCGCCTCTACGGATGTTTCTATTCCAAAATCGCGCATTTTTGAGACAATAAATTCGTTCCGGGCGTGGCGGCTTTCTATAAGATTGTTTATGACTTTATTAAGGCTTTCGGAGATTCCTTCCAGATTCAAACCGAGCCCCAAAAGATGAAATTCGCAGTTTGGGCGCTGAATATTGATTTCAATTCCTGGAACAAAAGTGATTCCTTTTTCTTTGCAGGCTTCTGCTCCTTCTTTTAATCCTGAAATTGTATCGTGGTCAGTTATTGCAAGAACCGTCATATTTTTTTCGGCAACTTTATAAACCAGTTCTTTTGGCGAGTATTGCCCGTCTGAAGCAGTTGTATGAGTGTGCAAATCAATCATAAATTGAGCATAGCACAAAATGGTTTATTATGGTACAATTTGAGAAATTATCTGATTTGGAGAGTATAATGCCAAAATTAGTAAATTTTACAAAAGGTTCAATTGTTTATTTTGAGAACGACAAAGATGACAAAATTTATATTCTTCAGAGCGGTACGATAATTCTTACAAGCATTGACCCGGAAACAAAGGTTACTGTTACAAATCAGGTTAAGCCTGGCGAATTTTTTGGTGTGAAATCCGCTTTGGGACGATTTCCGAGGGAAGAAACAGCGACTGTTCTTTTGGATAGTCAGGTTATTGCGCTTACAGTTCCGGAATTTGAAAAGAATTTCAGCGGCAACAAGCAGATTATTATGAAAATGCTGCGCGTCTTTTCTGCGCAGTTAAGGCAAATCCATAAAAGAATTGAACTGATTCTTGATTCAAATCCAGAAAGTCCGCAGACCGGAATGCTTTCCGTTGCAAAAAGTTTTTATGAGGATGAGGAATTTGTTTCTTGCTACGATGTGTGCTTAAAATATTTAAAAAGATTTCCAGATTCGCCGCATGTTGCGCAGGTTAAAAAACTTTTTTCCGCGTGTCAGGTTTATCTTGAAAGGCGCGGAATGCCAAAATATGAACCGCCTGCTGATGACGGACTTGGCGCGTTGAAACAGTTTGAGCTTTCTGCATTTGAGCGTTTTGCAAAAAAATATGCGCCGGGGCAGGTGATTATTTCTGAATTTGAGCCGGGCGACACTTTTTATTTGATTCAGCGCGGTTCCGTTCAGCTGATGAAATATGTGAATGGAACTGAAAAAAATCTGGATATTTTAAAGCCTGGTGAATTTTTTGGGGAAATGGCGATACTTGACAATTCTCCGCGTTCTGCAACTTGTATGGCAAAAACTGCAGTAAAATGTCTTGAATTCAGCAAGGAAAATTTTGAGTCAATTGTAACTGGAAATTCGGTTCTTGCGATAAATCTTCTGAAATTGTTCTGCAAAAGAATTTACGACCAGCGGCGCCGTTTTAAGATTCTTGTGATAAAAGATTTGCAGGCTAGAATTGCGGATGTTTTTGTTTTGCTTGATGAAATGAATCCTCCGGCAAACCCGAATGAACGTTCAAGAAAATTGCACGCTACGGTTGGAGATATTGCGCATTGGGCAGGACTTTCTGTTGAAATAACAAGAGAAGAAATCAACAGATTTGTTGAAAAACGTAAGATAGAAGTGTATAATGACTGCATTGTCGTTGGAAACATTTCTGATATGAAACGAATTGTTGACACGCGCAGTTCAATGGGCGATCGAGCCGTGAACAGCAGCAACAAATAATCGCCAACTTAGCTCACCTGGTAGAGCAACGCACTCGTAACGCGTAGGTACTCGGTTCAAGTCCGGGAGTTGGCTTTGTTTTTTTTGAATCCGCACCGATTTGGTGTGGATTTTTTTTGCAAAAAGAATTTGAACCGAGTAGCGGAGCGAGCGCCGACCGAATAGGGAGGAAAAGGCGGCAAGGATGCCGCCGGCAGAGAGCGAAGACGCCTGGAAAGAGCAGGCAGGAGGCCTGCGAATGAAAGGCCGGTTCAAGTCCGGGAGTTGGCTTTGTTTTTTTGAATCCGCACCGATTTGGTGTGGATTTTTTTTGCAATGCGTTAGGTTATGGAGGCACGCCGCAGGCGGCCACCGGAACGGAGTTTGCTTGGCAAACGTAGTGAGGAGGCTGAGCGTAGCGGAATGCCGGAACAACCGTTCAGGTGTTTTCTTGATAAGAAAACACCTGAAAACGCCCAAATTTAAAATGTTATCTATAACTAACTTGATTTTTTTTGTATAATTTTTTTTATGAAGGGAATTTTGCTGTTGTTTTTTACGGTTGCTGTTACGGATTTTTTTGCGGAAATGGGCGACAAGACTCAGTTTATGTTGATTGGAATGTCGTCTAAGTACAAGTTGCGCGACATTATTTTGGGGACGCTGGCTGCGATTATAATTTTGAACGGAATTGCGGTTTTTGCGGGTGGAATTATCAGTGTTTTTGTTCCGGATTGGCTGATTAAATTTATTGCTTCGGCGGCGTTTTTTTATTTTGGAATTACGTCTATTTTTCAGAAAGAGGATGACGAGGAAGAATCTGGCGACGGAAAATTTAAATTTGCGGTGGTTGCGGTTTTCTGCACGTTTTTTATTGCGGAACTTGGCGATAAAACTCAGCTTACGGCGATTACTTTTGGTGCGAACGGTGGGATAAAAAAGGCTCTGGTTATTTGGGCTGCGTGCGTTGTCGGATTTTTTGCCGCTGATATGATTGGAATGCTGATTGGGCTTTTTTTGAAAAAGAAAATGCCAGAAGGTTTTTTGAATATTGTTTCGTTTGGTTTGTTCAGTTTTTTTGGTTTTTTAACGTTGAACGAAGGGCTTGGAATTTTGCAGAATTCGCTTGGTGAAAATGTGGTTGTTCCAAAAGTTCCGGTGCTTGCGCTTGTTTCTGTTGTTTTTGTTGTGCTGAGCGTTTTTGCCTTTGTGAAAAAAATTGGCAGAAAATCAGTTTCTGAAAACGCTTAGGCTTGGAAGTGCCTTGCCGGAAAAATCGAACATCGCCTGATTTTCCCAGTTGTTCTGAATATTTTGCGCCGGAATCCAGTCGCCGCCCCAGTAAAATACGCCGCAACCGCCGGACTCTGAAACTGCGTTGAAAATCGCTTTGACTACAGCGGCTTGATTTTTTATTGTTGCGTTGATTCCTATGCTTTTTGTTTGTTTTGATTCATCTTCTTGAATGTAGGAGGTTTCAAATCTGGAGATATATTTTTTTAGATTTTCTGCGCCTTTGATTTTTTGAGCGTTTCCAAAAAGATTTGGAGTCTGGTCGCTCCATTCGTCTGTCCAAGCCCATGAAGTTTCTGCCACAAGAATTTCTTTTTTGAAATTTTCCTTTAAATTTTTGATGTTTGATTTTAGCGAATCCAAAGTTCCGTGTTCATAATAAGGATAATAGCTTAGTCCGATGTAGTCAAAATCAAGGTTCGGGAATTTTTTTAGCCACCATTCAAGGTTGTCGTCTTTTTGGCTTGAAAGATGAATCATGATTTTTATGTCCGGGTTGAATTTTCTGATTGATTCTGCGGCGGTGCTTAGAATTATTCCAAGGTTTTCTGCGCTTGCTTCTGATTTCCAGGAAGAACAGGTTGGCTCGGCGTATTCTGTGATGGAATTTGCGTTGCTATAAGTTACCAACATTCCGGGATTTATTTCGTTTCCGATTTGAATCATATCTGGCTGGACGGATTTTAAAGTTTCCAGAATTTCTGTTGTGTATTCAGAGACTTTTTCTTTCAGTTCTTCGATTGTTGTGCACGAATCCCATGCCGCCGGGCGTTTTTGGTTTGCGGGGTCTGCCCAAGTGTCGCTGTAATGAATATCAAGAAGAAATTTTAAATTTTTTGACTTGATTCTTTGTGCGGTTCTTAAAGTTCTCTGCAAGGTGTTGTCTCCGGCGGATTTTGTTGCGTCTGGCGAGTGCCACAAGCGCAGCCGAATCCAGTTTACGCCGTTTCCTTTTAAGATTTCAAAAATGTCTTTTGGAGAGCCGCTTGCCGTGCGGTAGATTCCGCCATTTTCTTCGATTTGGGAAACTGTTGATGCGTCAAAGCCGCGCATAAAATCTTTTGGAAGCGGAGAATTCTCTTTTTCAGTTTTTGTTGGTTCTCCTGCTGAGCATGAAAGAAATGCGGAAAAAATAAAGATTGCTAAAAAAGTTGAGAATCTGCGGATTTTTTTGATTTTTTGTTTGCGGAACATCTTTTTTTATTTTACTTTTCATTCTTTGAAATTGCAAACAAACAGATTTAAATTTATAATTTTTCTATTAAAATGAAAAAACTATTGTTTATTAGCTTTTGTTTGTTTTTGGCGTCGGTCGCTTTTGCCCAGTTTTCTAGCATTAATAATTATGTAACGCGTACTTGGTCTTCTGCGGACGGACTTCCGGGAAATTCTGTACTGGATATTCTTCAGTCAAAAGATGGTTATATTTATTTTGGAACTTATGAATGTCTTGTAAAGTTTGACGGATTTGAATTTCAGAATTTGAATAAATATTCAGATTCAAAAATGGATTTTATTTCCGCGCGTTCTATTTTTGAAGATTCCAACGGATTTATGTGGGTCGGCTCAAACGATGAAGGAATCCAGAAATTTTCAAGAAATTCTGTGGAGCATATTTTTACAGAAAGCGGACTTCCTAATAATTCTGTGCGAAGTTTTATAGAAGACAGATTTGGCAATGTTTGGGTTGGAACAGCTTCTGGCGTTGTCTACATAACTCCTGAAGGTTCGATTGTAAAGCCAGCCGCGTCTGAAAAAACGGATATTTCCCATGTCATTGTAAGTCAGCTCTATTGTGATACTGCCGGAAGAATCTGGATGCTTACAACGGAGGAAAACGGAATTTATCTTTATTCCGGGAATTCTTTTCAGCGTTTTGAAAATTTGAATTATCTTGGAAATTTCGTTCCTTCTTCCATTTCGCAGGACCGAAATGGAAATTTTTGGTTCGGGCTTGGTGCGAACGGCGTTGTAAAAGTTTCCAACGGTGTTGTTGATAAAATAAAATCTGGAACAATTATTGACTACGAGCCAACAAAATGTATTTACCCGGATTCAAGCGGTTCTATGTGGTTTGGAACTGAACGAGGGCTTGTACTTTTTAGCGATGGTGTTTACACAACTTACGATGATAACACAAGAATTCAAAATGCCTCGATTAATAAGATTTTGGAAGACCGCGAGCACAATATCTGGATTGCAACTGATAATGGTGGAGTCGGCAAGATAAATCTTGGAAAATTCAGGATGAATAAGCTGAGTTCTTCTGTGAATGCAATTTGCGAGGACAAAAATAATCGTGTCTGGCTTGGAACGGATGAAGGACTTCTTTGTTACAAAAATGACGTGAGTGTCCAGAATGAACTTACGGATTTCTGCAAAAATGTAAGGATTCGTCATGTGGGCGTTGCTCAAAACGGCGATATTCTGGTCAATTGCTATTCAAAGCCGGCTCAGATTCGTTTCTCAAAAGATAGAATTTTAAGCTGGTCGACTGACGAAAATCTTGCGGGAAATAAAACCCGTGTTTCAATAGAAGCAAAAAATGGCGATATTTACTGTGGCACAACTACCGGGCTTTCTGTAATCCACAAAGATGGTTCAATAAAAAACTTTGCTGATGCCGAAGGTTTTGATAATAAATATATAATGTGCATTTATCAGGATAACGATGGATTTGTGTGGGTTGGAACTGATGGCGGCGGTGTTTACCTTATGAAAGACGAAAATGTTGTAAAAAAAATTACAACTGATTCTGGGCTTGCCGGAAATGTTGTCTTTAAAATTTCGCAGGATATTGAAGGCCGTTACTGGATTTGTACTGGCTCAGGAATTTCTTGTTTTAAAGGAAAAGCTAATGAGCTTGTTGAAAATGAACTTGTTGCGGCAGATACGAAATTGGCTGAAACTGGTGGAAATTTAGGATTTGTGAATTTGACTTCTGCGAACGGACTTGGCTCTGATTCGATTTTTCAGATTCTTGTGGACGAAAATGATTATGCCTGGATGGTTAGCAACCGCGGAATTTCTTCTGTGGATTTCAAGGATATGCTTAAGGTTGTTGATGGAAAAATTCAACATATTGACTGCAAATTCTATAATCAGAATGACGGGTTAAAATCTTCTGGAGCAAATTCAACAGCCCTCAGCATGAAGGATAAATATGGCAGGCTTTGGTTTACAATGGCTGACGGTTTTGCTGTTTATGATCCTGTGCGAAAAAATGCCTCTTCAATTTTGCCGATAATTCAGATTGTTGAGCTTTCTGTTGATGACAAAGTCTACAAGGCATTTGAAAATCCGATACAAATTCCGGCCGGCACAAAACATATTGGCATAAAATACACTGGCCTCAGTTTTACTGCAAGTGACAGAAATCGTTTTTCATATATGCTTGAAGGTTATGATTCTGATTTTTCTGATCTGACGGCGTTCCGGACGGTTTCGTTTACAAATTTAAAGCCTGGAAAATATACTTTTAAAGTCAATGTTATAAATGGTGATGGAGTGAAATCTGAAAAACCGGCATCGGTTGTTCTTTTTCAGGAAGCATTTTTTTACCAAAAAGCGTGGTTCTGGTTTTTGGTTCTTGCGATTGTTGGCGGAATTATTGTTTCCAGTTTTGTTCTGCTTTCTTACAACAATAAAAAAAGGCGGCTTATTCTTGAAACAGAAATTCAAAAGGCAACGGTTGAGCTTGAGATGGCAAAAGATGATTCTGACCGCTTGCTTAAAAATATTCTTCCAGTTTCGATTGCGGAAAGGATGAAAGGGCTTGCCGGCGAAAAAACAATCGCTGATGTTTTTGACAATGTTACAATTCTTTTTTCTGATATTGTCGGCTTTACAAAAAAAACGAGCAACGAGTCGGCGGAAGATATTGTAAAATCCTTGAATGACTTGTTTTCTCGCTTTGATGAGCGGGCGGAGCAGATGGGCGTTGAAAAAATCAAGACGATTGGAGACTCTTACATGGCGGCTTGCGGCGTTCCTTCAAAAAATGAAAACCACGCGCTTGTGATGTTTAATTTTGCGCTTGGAATGTACAAAGATTTGGAAGAATACAACAAGACGGCAAAAATCAAGTTTGAGCTAAGAATCGGGCTGAATTCCGGCAGAGTGATTGCTGGCGTAATCGGGCTTAATAAATTTATCTACGACATTTGGGGCGACGCCGTTAATGTTGCAAGCCGAATGGAATCCTGCTGCACGCCGGGTCACATAAGATTCACAGATTCCGTCAAAAAAAATCTTGAAAAACAACATATTTCCTTTGACTACAAAAAAGAAGAATGCGATGTAAAAGGCAAAGGAATTATGATGACATATGAGATTGAGTAGTGGGGGGCAAAAACGCCTTTCTAAAATAAATCTAGAAAGGCGTTTTTGTTCAGTATTTTAAAATTAACGATTTATTTTTTTTCTGTAAAAAGACTTAGGATGTCATGACACCCAAGTGTTTTTGCAAAATCGGGAAATTTTTCTAAAGCAGCTTTTAGAATGTCGTTGCGCATAGGTTTTCCATTCCCTGGTGTTGTGAACTCTAATTTTGTTCCTTTGTTTAATCGTTTTCCGTTTTGATATATGTCATTTCTTAAAAAGTATTCCAAAAATGCCATAATTCATCCTCCTAAAATATATATTTTTATATCTATTGATTTGAAAATAGATTTTTTTTATTTCCTGTAATTATTATTTTAATTTATTTGCAATTACATTAATCGCCTAGAAAATCATCTGGATCATATCCATCGTCAAGTTGTGCTAGATAACCACGAGCAAAATTTTCATAATCTCTTTTTGTTGCTTGTTCGTCTTCGTATTCTTCTAACACGTTATCAACTGTATTGGAGTCCAATTCATTTTTGTTGCGGTAGTTAGAGTATTCAGATTTTAATATTTCTAGTTCTTCTTTGTATTCTGCTAAAGTTGTAACCATAAAGACCTCCGTAAAATTGTTTGTACTTAATTAAGTGTTTGTAGAATTATTATACACCTTTATAAGTGTAAAAGTAAATAAAAAACGCTTAAAAAAGTATACTCCAAATATGTCTTTTTCAGAAAATCTAAGAGATTTATTAGATTACAAGGGAATTGAGTTAAAGGAACTTTCCGCAGGAACTGGAATAAGTAAAAATACTTTAGACAATTATCTTTCGGGGCAAAAATCTCTTCCAAATATTGAAAATGGAGTGAAAATAGCCAAATTTTTAGGAGTTTCGGCAGAATATTTGGTATACGGAAATTCGTTTGTTTTGGAAAGTCAAGATTCCTTGGAAAAGATTGTTTCAGATTTAAAAAAACTTAATAAAACAGATTTTTTTTCTATAGCAAACATAGTTAATTCTTTGGCAAAAAATAAATGATTCTGTTGTTTTTCAAGGTTATATGTTGAAAAACTCTATGGGGATGTTGGGATAGCTTTTTCAGATTTATTTGACAACTCTCCGAATGTGTAATTATAATATAATTATGGATGAGATAATTTTTGAATGGGATCCTGTAAAAGCCGCATTAAATTATGCAAAGCATAAAGTTTCTTTTGAAGAGGCGAAAACTGTGTTTTATGATGAAAACGCAGTTTTAATTGCAGATCCAGATCATTCTTCACTTGATGAGAGCAGATTTGTTATGCTTGGATTGAGTTCAGAGCTACATATGTTGGTAGTTTGTCATTGCTATAAAGAAAATGACAAGATAAGAATTATTTCTGCAAGAAAAGCCGATTTACAAGAAGCAAAGCAGTATGGAGGCATATAAAATGAGAGACCATTACGATTTTTCAAACGGAATAAAAAATCCTTATGCGGATAAATTAAAAAAGCAGATAACAATCCGTCTTGATGACAAAGTAATTGATTATTTTAAGAAGATGGCAGAAGAAACAGGTATGCCGTATCAAAATATCATCAATTATTATTTGCTCGACTGTGTGAATGAAAAAAGGCATTTGCACTTGGCGTTTAATTGATGGGGCGTTGTTCGTAAACTCGCGGAGTGCCCCCGCACGGTGGGTAGGGTGCAACGAAGTGCGACCGTAGGGCGGTTGTCTGCCCGCAAAATCTTTCGATTGTTAAATCTTGTGAAATTCGTTAAACTTTTAGCGTTATGGTAATCAGTTCTATCGACCTAAAAGGCGGTCATGTTGTTCAGTTAAAAAATGGAAAAGAGCTCGTTTTGCAGCGCGACGATGCGGACGCTCTTATAAAAGAATTTGATAAATATGGTGAAGTTGCTGTTATCGACCTTGATGCGGCAATGGGAAATACAAATCCAAAAGGTGACACGGTTAATACGCCGCTTTTGAAAAGTCTTTTGCGTAAGGGAAATGTTCGCACCGGCGGCGGAGTTCGTTCTGTAAAGCGTGCGCGCGAATTGATTTCGCTAGGGGCTGAAAAAGTTATAATCGGTTCAAGTGCGTGGAAAAAGAATCCTGAAAACAATTCTGATGTTTTGAACACAGAATTCTTGGACGAGCTTGTTGCGGCAATCGGAAAACAGCGCGTTATTATCGGTGTTGACGCTTTGAACGGAAAAATTGCTGTAAAAGGCTGGACTGAAACAATCGACGTTCCGCTTATTGAAGGCGCAAAACTTGCACAAAAATATTGTTCCGAGCTTCTTTTTACTTGTGTTGAAAAAGAAGGCTGTATGCAGGGAACAAATCTTGAGATGGCAAAAGAGCTTCGCGCTGCGGTAAGTTGCCGGGTTGTTGTTGCCGGCGGCGTTTCTTCAGAAGAAGAAATTGAAACGCTTGAAAAAATGCACTGTGACGTTCAGCTTGGAATGGCGCTCTACACAAATAAAGTCAGCCTGAAAAACGCTTTTGTGCGCTGTCTTGACTGGCAAAAAACAGGCGGAATGATTCCCCTTATTGCGCAGGATGAGCGAAGCCGCGAAGTTCTGATGATGGGCTACGCAAACCGCGAGTCGCTTGAAAAAACTTTTGAAACTGGAAAACTTACATTTTTTAGCCGTTCACGAAACACTTTATGGACAAAAGGCGAAACTTCTGGTCATTTTCTGGATGTTGTAAAACTTCGTGCAGATTGCGACCGCGACACAATTCTTGCAATTGTAAAACCGAATGGCGGCGCGTGCCACACTGGAAGCTGGACTTGCTTCACTTCTGCGCCAGACGAAAAATCCACGCTTGAGCGCCTTTACGCGACAATTTCTGAACGTTTTGCAAATCCAAAGCCGGGCTCATACACTGCAACGCTCGACAATAAACGCGTGCGCGAAAAAGTTGAGGAAGAGGCCGAGGAAATCTGCGAGGCAGACGGAAAGAACGAAGTTATCTGGGAGGCCGCTGACCTTCTGTATTTTGTGAGCGTTCTTATGTACAAAGAAGGTGTTAATTGGCAGGATGTCTATAACGAATTGGATAAGCGACATAAAGAAAAATAAGGAAATTGTGATGATTGAGCTTGTTGTCCGAAGGCGCGTAAGCAATCATCAGGGAATTTATTTGGGGCGGCTTTTTTGTGATTTGCTGTAAGCAACCACAAAAAATCAGGCTTTTCGTGGTTGCGTGCCAAGCACTTCATTGCTTCACATCGTTTCACTCTGTTTCGCAATCCGCCTTCGGCGGACCACTACAATCCTTGCCGCATTCAAAAAGTCAAACAGAAATTGGAGTTATAAGATAAAAACTGCCAAAAATGTTGTCAGTTTTTATCTTTTCAAGTTTGCAATGCAAACTTGTTATCAACTGTTGTTTCTCACTTCGTTGCGAAACAACTTAAAAAGTCAAATCGAAAGTTGAAACTTTCTCATTGACTTTTTATTGGAGTAAAAATGATAAAAATTGTAAAAGCAAATGAACTTGAAGGGGAATGGTTTGAAGGTCGTTCCTTTGGAACAACAAACGAAACCGTTCATTCAATTATAGAAGATGTTGCCGCAAACGGCGATTCAGCCTTAAAAAAATACGGACAGAAATTTGACGTTTCATCACCTGAAACATTTTTAATAGAAGAAAATGAATTAAAAGCCGCCGCAGAAAAACTTGAAAAAGAAAATCCAGAAATTTACAACGCAATCTGCTATTCCCACGAGCTTGCCTTAAAATTTGCTTTGCGCCAAAAATCTTCGTTCGATGATTTTGAAATTGAACTTACGCCCGGAATGTTTACGGGGCAAAAAACAATTCCTGTTGAGCGTGCCGGCGTTTATGTTCCGGCCGGAAGATTTCCGCTTGTTTCAACCGTTGTAATGACGGTTACTCCGGCAATTGCCGCTGGCGTAAAGGAAATTGTCCTTTGCACTCCGCCACGAATTCACCCAGAAGACAAATCCGCTGCACAAAAAGCTGGGCTTGGCGTTCCTGGAGCCCCTTTTGTTGGCGGTAAACCTTATGCCGACGAAGGAATCATGGCTGCAGCATATATTTGCGGTGTAAAAAAATGCTATGCCTGCGGCGGCTCTCAGGCAATTGCGGCAATGGCTTACGGAACAGAAACAATTCCTCCAGTTGATGTGATTGTCGGTCCTGGAAACAAGTTTGTTGCCGCCGCAAAAAAAGAAGTCTACGGAAAAGTCGGAATCGATATGGTTGCCGGTCCTACGGAAGTTTTTGTTATTGCCGACAAATCTGCAAATCCTGAATGGGTTGCCGCCGACCTTTTGGCGCAGGCGGAGCACGATGTTGTGGCGCAGCCGGTTCTTGCAACAGACAGCGAAGAATTAGCTGCAAAGGTCAGCGAGCAGATTGAAAAACAGCTGGAAAATCTTCCCACAAAAGAAATCGCCCGCCAAAGCATCGACAATTGCGGCAGAATCATAATTTGTGATGACTTGGAGCAGGCGGCGGAACTTGCAAATCTAAAGGCGCCTGAGCATCTTGAACTTGCGATGGAATCTGGCGCATTGCGCGATAAAATTCAATCGCTTGTGCACAATTTTGGTTCTTTGTTCATCGGTGATTACGCTGCTGAAGTCTTTGGTGATTATGCGGCAGGTTTGAACCACACGTTGCCAACAAGCGGCTCTGCTAGATTTACAGGTGGCTTGAGCGTTCGTGTTTTCTTGAAAACTGTAACAACTTTGCGTGCGGAAAAAGGCAGCGAAGGCCTGAAAAAAAGCGCGACAGCGGCTGGTTTCCTTGGCGATGCGGAAGGACTTGCCGCACACGCGCATGCGGCTAGAATCAGATTGGGAGAATAAAATGAGAATAACAAAACTTGGTGAAGATATACTGCGAAAGGTTGCAGAACCTGTAAAGCCGGAAGAAATAAACGATGAATTCCGTGCATTCATAAATGAAATGTTTGAGGCAATGATTAGCGCTGACGGAGTGGGGCTTGCCGGGCCACAAGCCGGAATCAGCAAACGCGTTTTTGTTGTGATTGCAGATGATGATGTTCGCCGCGTTTTTATAAATCCGCAGATTATAAGCACAAGCGCTGAGCTTTGTGACTACGAGGAAGGTTGTCTTAGTATTCCCGGTGTTTATGAGAATATCCAAAGACCGTCAAAAGTTACAGTCCAGGCTTTTAATGAAAAAGGAAAGCCGTTTACGCTTGAGGCAGATGGACTTTTGGCTCGGATAATCCAGCATGAAAACGACCATCTTGACGGATATTTGTTTATTGACCGTGGCGATCCAGCTTTTGCGGAAAAAACAGTGAATCAGTTTAAGAAAAGGGCCGAACGAGCAGAAAAAAAACGTCTTGAACGCGAAGCGAAAGCCCGCAAAATCGCAGCGAAGATAGCCGCAAAAAACAAATAGAAAATTGAGGAAAAAATGCTAAAAGTTTTGTATGCAGGAAGTCCAGGAGCTTCAGCAAAAACGCTAAGGCTCCTGAAGGAAAAAGAAAATCTTTTTGATTATAAAATTGTTGGCGTTCTTACAAATCCTCCAAGCGCAAAAGGCCGCCACAAGGCATTGGTTCCGACTTTTGTGGCTCAGACCGCGGAAGAATTTGGAATTCCAGTTTTTTCACCGGAACATCTTGATTCTGCTGCGCGCGAGGATGTTTTAAAACTTGGGGCGGATATTCTTGTCAGTTTTGCTTACGGTCATATTTTCGGACCTAAATTTCTTGGACTTTTTAAATTCGGCGGAATAAATCTTCATCCTTCAGCATTGCCAAAATATCGTGGTTGCGCTCCTATAAATGCCGCGATTTTAAATGGCGACAAGGAAACTGCTTTTTCTGTTCAAAAACTTGATTTAAAAATGGATGAAGGAAATCTTTTAGCGCAGGAAATTGTTTCGCTTTCTGGAACAGAGACTGCTGGAACTTTGCTTGATGCTGCGGCAACTCGTGGTGCGGAAATGATTTCAGAAATTCTCCGCGATGTTTCAAAAAATGGTTCGCTTGCGGATGGAATTCCTCAGTCAGGAGAGGCTAGCTACACAACTTTTATAAAAAAAGATGATGCAAAAATTGACTGGAACGAAACTGCGGAAAAAATTGACTGCAAAGTTCGCGCTTACAATCCTG
>OQVN01000170.1_pt1 | contig 25360 bp, 27 predicted proteins | sample 1691621 | NCBI WGS metagenome assembly OQVN01 (sample SAMN03418278, study PRJEB22391) | human gut metagenome | biome: human-gut; feature: organic feature; material: feces | host: Homo sapiens | place: Tanzania | collected 2013-01 | reverse complement strand
GGTGCTCAAAGTATTTATTTTAAATAATTTGTGACAAATGATTGACTAACCTACAGTCCTATTAATGGCCATTTTTGAGAAAAAATTGACTTTTTATGTAAATGCAGTTATAATATATATAGAAGACTTTTAAAATTGTCTTCCGAAAACTTCGGAGGACAAAATATAGTTCTCCGAAAATAAAGGAGAAAAGTAACATGAACGTAAAAGATTTAAGAGAAAGTGTTGGAAGTCTTGAGAAATTTTTTGTGGATCCACAAGGAGAATTTTATATTACGAAAGGACTCCATGAGGAATTAGCCATAACTATTTGTGATAAGAACAAATGGCTATGTGAATGGGAAAAATCTGGAATGTATTCAGCTTCAGATTTCCTATTAAGTAAGGGCTACATAAAAGTAGCTAGATATGGTTGCTTTAGATACGTAAGTATCAGCAAAGACTATGCAAGAAATAAAAGCATTTATGAAAGTGCTTTGTATATTTCCGAAGTTTTAAACCTTAAGTTGGAGATATATTAAAAAGGTAAGCAGGAGGTATTAATATCTCCTGCTTATTTTTATGTAAAAAAGCTTATATTGATAAAAGAAGCAAAAAAGAGTATAATACAAATGTAATAAAAAAGAAAAGGAAATAAAAATGTTTAATATAGAAGAAGAATTGAAAAAATTGCCCAATAAACCAGGTGTTTATGTAATGAGAGACAAAAATGACACTATTATTTATGTTGGAAAAGCAATATCTTTAAAAAATAGAGTAAGACAATATTTTAGAAAAAACAATAAAACAGCAAGGATAGAAAAAATGGTAAGTTTAATAGACCATTTTGAATATATAGTAGTAGATAATGAAGCAGAAGCATTAATTTTAGAATGTAACCTAATAAAAAAGAATAGACCAAAATTTAATGTGTTATTAAAAGATGATAAAACATATCCTTATATAAAAATTGATATTAAATCAGATTATCCAGGAGTTTTTATAACAAGGAGAGTAATTAATGATGGCTCAAAATATTTTGGCCCATATGCTAATCCAGGAGCCGCTAAAGAGATGATAGACTTTATTAAGCAAAAATATAAAATACGTCAATGTAGAACATTAAAAAATAGAGAAAGACCTTGTCTTAATTATCATATAAATAGATGCTTAGCACCATGTATGGGATATGTAACACCACAAGAATATAAAAAACAGATAGATGAAATTATTGATTTATTAGAAGGAAAAACAGAAAAAATAATAAAAGAACTAGAAAACCAAATGCAAGAGGCTTCAATTAAATTAGAGTTTGAAAAAGCGGCAGAGTTAAGAGATAGAATTCAATCAATTGAAAGAGTATCAGAGAAACAAAAAGTATCTAATATATCAGAAAACAATATAGATGTAATTGGAATTGCAAAATCAGATATTCAAATATGTATAGAAATCTTTTTTGTTCGTGGAAGTAAAATGGTAGGAAGAGAGCATTATTTCTATACAGATTTAAAAGATATGGAAAATAAAGAAATACTGTCAGGTTTTATAAAACAATATTATTTAGATAATCCTAATATTCCAAATAAGATTATGATAAGGGATGAAATAGAAGATAAGGAAACAATAGAGAAATGGTTGTCCACAATTTTAGGAAAAAAAGTGGAAATAAAAACTCCTAAAAAGGGTGAAAAGCTACGATTTGTTGAAATGGCGGAAATGAATAGTAAAGTGACTTTAGAAAATAAAGAAAAAGATAAGAGTGAAATTTTATTAGAATTAAAAGATGTATTAAGTCTAGATAAATTACCTAGAAAAATTGAAACATATGATATTTCAAATATATCTGGAGAATATATGGTGGCTGGTATGTGTGTAATGCAAGATGGTGTAATAAAAAAGAATTTGTCAAGAAGATTTAAAATAAAAACTGTATATAATCAAGATGATCCAAGATGTATGGAAGAAGTTATAACGAGAAGGTTGAAACATTCTATTGAAAATCCTAAAGGGGGATTTGGAATTTTGCCAGATGTTATTTTTGCAGATGGTGGAATTACTCAAATAAGGGCAACAAAGAAAGCTATTCAAAAATATGATTTAAACATTCCGGTATTTGGTATGGTTAAAAATGATAAACATCAAACACGAGCTTTAATGGACGAAAATAGAAAAGAATTAAAAATATCACCAAGGTTAATGAATTTAATTACTAATTTTCAAGATACAGTACATGATACAGCAATTACATACCATAGAAAATTACGAGATAAAGCTATTACTAAATCTGAATTAGATGAAATTGATGGAATTGGTAAAGTAAAAAAACAAGCTCTACTAAAGGCTTTTGGAAGTGTTGAGAAGATAAAACAGGCTAGTATAGAAGATTTGATTAATGTAAAAGGGATTAATGAGGAATTAGCGAAAAAGCTTAAGAATATATAATAAAAAGCCTAACAGAATTACTCCTGTTTAGGCTCCTCATTGGAATTATTTTTAGTTGTCTTTTTTTTAGATAATATTTTGGAAGCAAAAATGCTTACCAAACAAATAACGAAACAAACTATAAATCCTAAAATAAATTTAAGAGGAAGAACTTTCTCAAATTCAACAACAATAGAATTCCAATTTAAAATGACACCATATAAGGTAGCTAACATTATAGAACAAACAAGCCACATCAACAGTATATTAAAAACTTTTTTGTTCCTTACAATAAGAGACATTATCCCTAATGCAACAATGCTACCAAGAGCATATATTACAAAATAATTTAAAGGGATCATAGAAATACCTTTTAAAAGATAAGGTGTCAACGTCAGCACTAAGTATAATAATACTAAGCCGCCACTTAAAAATATGAATACAAAAAAGAATTTCTTCATGAAAAAAACCTCCTACAGTATATTTTGTATCCTTTTGAACTATTTGTTCAATTATATTAATTATAACACAAATTTTCGTGAAAATCAAATTTAGTAGCAAAGTAATAGATGCTAGGAAATTTCCTAGCATCTATTTGGCTTGCAGCAAAATGACTTAAATAATAATGTCTTTTTTGTCTTTGTTTTTTTTATTTTCTTTTTTTAAGTTATCTGATTCTTCTGAATTTGGAACATCAAAATTTGATATTTCGGTTGAATCAAAGGTTTTGTAAGTATTTATATCAAGTAATTCTTCATTACTTTTTGGTCGTGCGTTTGAAATTAATTTGTAAATAAACAATGTCAAACAAGAAGTAATGAAAACAGCTCCTATTACCGGAATAATAGGACCTAATATCTGACTATAAATTAGCCAGGTTTCAGCCCCAACAATTCCCAAAGTTATAAAGACTATAACTATAGTCAAAATACTTTTTTTAATATCTTTCATTTTTTGTCCTCCTAATTATAAAGCAAGCCACTACAAAAATGTAGAATAATAATATAGCATAAAATTGCGGAAAAAACAAGTTTTGCAAAGCGAATGGAAAAAAATAGAATAAAAAATAGATATTTCTGAATGATTTTTAAAAAAGAATAATAAAAGAAGAATAAAAATATAGTTGAAGAATATACATATAATAAATAAAAATAAGGGGGAATCTTTTGTGGAATATACGAGAGAAAAATTTTTTGAGGTTATGTATAATACTAAATTGGACAAATTAGTAATAAAAAAGGAAAGGTGGATTAGTAAAATAAGAAGAGTAATTAAAACTCATAAATTTATAACAACAGTAAGTATAGCATTTTTTATGTTTTCAATTGTAAATATAATTATGATATATAGTTTTATGAAAATTTTGCAAAATATATAAAAGTATGATAAAATACTACTATTCTAATAAAAGGAGGATAGTAGTATTTTACTACTAAAAAAGAATGAAATTAGCAAGTGAATGGAAAGAATATAAAATTTTAGATATGGCAGAGGGGCAAAAGCTAGAAAGATGGGGAGATGTTATATTAGCAAGACCTGATCCTCAAATCATATGGAAAGATAAAAGTTATCCAAAAAAATGGAAAGAAATTAATGCAACATACCATAGAAGTAAAACTGGTGGAGGAGCATGGCAATTTAATAAAAAGATTCCAAAACAATGGCAAATACATTATAAAAATTTAACTTTTAATATCAAACCAATGGGATTCAAACATACAGGGCTGTTCCCAGAGCAAGCAGTTAATTGGGATTGGATGATAAATAAAATAAAATCAGAAAAAAGAGAAATAAAAGTATTAAACCTATTTGCTTATACAGGAGGAGCAACAGTTGCTTGTTTATCAGCAGGAGCATCTGTATGTCATGTTGATAGTTCAAAAGGAATGACAACTTGGGCAAAAGAAAATGTAATATCATCAGGACTAGAAGATAAAAAAGTAAGATTTATAGTAGATGATGTTGTAAAATTTGTAAATAGAGAAATTAGAAGAGGCAATAAATACGATGCTATCGTAATGGATCCACCATCTTATGGAAGAGGAGCAAAAGGAGAAGTGTGGCAATTTGAAGAAAACATTTATGATTTAGTAGAATTATGTACAAAAGTATTATCAGATGACCCTCTATTCTTTTTAATAAATTCATACACAACAGGAATATCAAGTACAGTATTAAAGAATATATTAAACATAACAGTTGAAAAAAATCACAAAGGAAAAGTAGAATGTGGAGAAATAGGAATACCAATGGAAGAATCGAAACTAGTGTTACCATGTGGAATTTACGGAAAATGGGAGAAATAAGAAAATGAGACAGGAGGGACAGGTCTTAAATGTCCTATAATATTGAGAAAAATATCGAAATTTGTCAAAATTGTTAATATATTAGCAATAATTACAAAATTCGACAAAATATAGGACATTTAAGACCTGTCCCTCCTGTCTCAGAAGGAGAAGTAGATGCAAGATTTAAAAGTGATTTATGAGGATAATCATATAATTGTGGTCGAGAAGATACCTAATGTTCCGTCTCAGTCTGATAAAACTGGAGATATGGATATGCTTACTTTGGTTAAAGGATATATTAAAGAGAAATATAATAAACCAGGAAATGTTTATTTGGGATTGGTGCATAGATTAGATAGACCTGTTGGAGGTATTATGATTTTTGCTAAAACTTCAAAGGCAGCGTCTAGATTGAGTAATCAGGTAAGAGAGAAGGTTTTTAAAAAGAAATATTTAGCTGTGGTAGATGGAAAGTTTGAAAAAAATAATGGAACTTTGGAAGATTATTTATATAAAGATGAGAGAAATAATATTAGTAAGGTTGTAAGTAATCAAAAGAAAAATGCAAAATTTGCAAAGTTAGATTATGAGGTTTTAAAATATAATGAGGTAAAAGACTTAAGCTTGGTTGAAATAAATTTACATACTGGTAGGCATCATCAAATTAGAGTTCAATTGTCTAATTTTGGTCATAGTATATTTGGAGATCAAAAATATGGAACAAGGGGAAAGGGAAAACAGATAGCATTATGGGCATATAAGCTTACAATTGAGCATCCAATAACTAAAGAAAAAATGACTTTTGAAGATTTGCCAGAACCAATAGGAACATGGTGTATATTAAAAAATTATAATAATGAGTAAAAATATTTGCATTTTAAATTAATCTATGTTACAATACATAGGTAATTATGAGAAAGACCGTTAGGAGGAATAAATAAGATGGGAATAGTAAAAGGAATATTAATAGCGATATATCTTGTTATAGCACTAGTTTTAATAGTATTAACATTAATACAAACAAAAGAAGATCCAGGACTATCTTCTACAATAACAGGTTCATCAACTAATAACTTCTATGAGAAAAATAAAAGTAGAACAAAAGAAGGAAAACAAAAAAAGTGGACAGTTATTTTATCAGTTGTATTTGTAGTATTAACAATAGCATTAGGAATTGTATATATGGCATAAAACGTAATAAAAGGGGCGGTTTTCATAAGGAAACTACCCTTTTTTGTACCGAAATTAAAACTTTTTGAAAAGGAGAAGAATTAAAAGTTAAGAAATGGAAGAAAAAGAACAAAAAATTTTAGATTTTATGAAAAATGAAGATTATGTACCAATGAAGGCAAAAGAAATAGCAATGCTTATGAGAGTACCAAAAAATGAGTATAATAACTTTTTAGAGATAATAGGAAAGCTAGAATTAGAATTAAAGATTCAGAAGAATAGGAAGAATCGTTATAGAATTAGTGAAAAAACTTATTATGAAGGCTATTATAGAAAAAATCAAAAAGGATTTGGATTTGTAAAAATAGAAGAGCAAGAAGATGAAATTTATATATCAAAAGAAAATTCATTAAATGCTTTAAATGGAGACAGAGTTTTAATAGAGATAGTAGAAGAAAGCAATAAAGTAAAAAAAGCAGAAGGAAAAATTATAAAAGTACTAAAACATGAGAAGGATACTGTTGTAGGAATATTTCAAAACAATAAAACATTTGGATTTGTTGTTCCAGACGATAAAAATTTTGGAACAGACATATATATTTCAAAAAAGAATTTTGGAAAAGCAAGAACTAATCATAAAGTATTAGTACAAATTACAAAATATCCACAAAAGGGCAAAAAGGCAGAAGGAAAGATAATAGAGGTATTAGGAAATGTAAATGAAGCGGGAGTAGACATGCTTTCTTTAATAAAAGAACATAAATTGCCAGCAAGATTTCCGGAAGCTGTAGTAGAAGAAGCAAAAAGATGTGGAAATAGAGTTGATAAAAAAGATATACCTAATAGGGTTGACTTAAGAGATAAAATAATTTTTACAATTGACGGAGAAGATGCAAAAGATTTAGATGATGCAGTAAGGGTAGTAAAATTAGAAAATGGAAACTATAAGTTAGATGTTCATATAGCAGATGTTAGTTATTATGTAAGAGAAAATAGTTTATTAGACCAAGAAGCTCTAATTAGAGGAACAAGTATATATATGTTAGGAAGAGTAATTCCAATGTTGCCTAGAGAGTTATCTAATGGTATTTGTAGCTTAAATGCTGGAGAAGATAGATTTACATTATCATGCTCTATGGAAATTGATAAAAAAGGTAAAGTTATTTCGTCAGAAATATATAAAGGAATTATTAAAGTTACAGAAAGAATGAGTTATACAGATGTACAAAAAATCATAGATGCTTCAGATGAAGTAACTTTAAAAAGATATGAGCCATATATTCAAGAATTTAAAAACATGGAAGAGTTGGCAATCATTTTAAAAAATAGGAGAATAGAAGAAGGATATTTAAATTTAGATATACCAGAAAGTAAGATCGATTTAGATATAGATGGACATGTAACAAATATATCTAAATATGAAACAACATTTGCACATGAAATAATTGAACAATTTATGCTTACAGCTAATGAAACAATAGCAGAAAAATTTTTCTGGTTAGAAGCACCATTTATTTATAGAGTGCATGAACAACCTGATTTGGAGAAAGTACAAGAATTAAATAAATTTTTATTTAATTTTGGATTAAAGATAAAAGCTAACAAAGATAATATTTATCCAAAGGAATTTGCTAAAATACTAGATGAAATAAAAGGAAAGGAAGAGGAAAGGGTTATTTCAAATTTAGTATTAAGAACTTTAAAAGTAGCTAGATATGAAGCAGAAAATAAAGGACATTTTGGTATTGCAAGTAAATATTATTGTCATTTTACTTCACCAATTAGAAGATATCCTGATTTGTTTATTCATAGAATTATATCAAAATATCTAGAAGAAAATTATGTTGTAAATGAAAAGTTTGTTACTAAATATAAGCAACAAGCAGAAGATAGAGCAAAACAATCTTCAGAAAGAGAAAAAGTTGCTACAGAGGTAGAAAGAGAAGCTGAGAATATTAAAAAAGCAGAGTATATGGAATCTAGAATAGGTGAAGAATATGATGGAATTGTTTCTTCTATTACTTCATTTGGTATGTTTGTTGAGTTAGATAATACAGTAGAGGGATTAATAAGATTTGATAAATTAGGAAATGAGTATTTTATTTATGATGAAGATAGAAAAAGATTAATAGGAGAAAGAAGCAATAAAGTCTATAAGATTGGAGATAAAGTAAGAATAAGAGTTATATCAGCTAATAAATTATTAAGACAAATTGATTTTGAAATTATAGAAAATAAATAATTACTATAAATAGGTAATTAATACTAAAATTAAGCTAAGAGGATGGAAACTTTTTCGAAATTAGAAGATATTAAAAAATATGTTAGGAGAATCTCAATTTTTACATTGAGAGGTGCCTAACATATTTTTATATATTCTAATTATCTAATCCACATCATAATATTAGCAAAAATAATAACTAAAACGGAAAAGCATATAACAACTACACCACCAGTTTTATTATCAAGCTCTTTTATTTCATAAATAGCAAAACCAATTGCTTTTAATAAAATCCAAATAGTAAGCAATAAAAAAAATAATTTATAAATAACACTTGTCATAAAAAACTCCTTCTTTATGTTTCTGTTAATAACATTCCAGATTTAACAGAAGTATCTATTTCAACATCAAAAAATGCATTTTTATAATTTTCTAACCATGAATATTGTTCAAATTGTTTAGAAGTAAAAAAGTTTTGTAAAGAATACTTTCCTAATCCATCAATATCTGAGTTAAAGTTTTTTGAAGTTTTATATAAATAGTCAGAAAAAATGTTTTTTAAATAACTATTACAAGAATTAGAGATAGAATTTAAAACTTCTGGAGATAGATATTTAGAATCTTTAGACATAGAGTAAATCCTTCCTCTAAATTCACACTTTATTTTAATATAAGGGGCAGGTGTTGAGGTATCTACAGTTACATTAGTATTCTTAGATGGAGATAAATAAACATCTAAATAATTATTATTATTTTCAGGGTCAGGTATGGAAATAAGAAAACGGTCTAAGTCATTTTTTATATTTAAAAATGATATTGTTTCTAAAGCGTTTAATTCACCTACAAGTTTATCTGACTTAAAAACTGCTAATCCAATATTTTCGGCACCATTTTCACCAAAAATAGAGGAACTATTTGCTTTTATAATGTAATCTTTTTGAGAATCAATTTCAACAGAGTTGTTAGGAGTCCCTTCATTAACACCTCCTAATATTGCATAAGGTTCACAATTGTTACAAATTAAAGCATTAAAGAAATCACCAATTGTAGCATCAGGCATATAGCCTGTATATTGACTCGAATTAGTGAATTTTTCATAATAACTAGAAATTAAGTTCTCTAATTCTGGTTTTGTTTGTTCTAAATAATATTTCGCAGTGCATTTACTAATTACAATATTAGCAGAAGGTCTTACTTGAGTATCATTAATTAAAGTATAAATTTCATCAGATATTCCCTGAGAGGCTAATTCTTCTGAAAATATAATAACTTTACAATGTGACATATTGATTTGTTTTCCAAGATATCCATTAATTAGATTAGTAGCATTACTTAAAGAAGAAGCGGTAACTGTATTAATAATAGTGGAAGGCTTATTATTAGATCCAGATTCGGGGGATAATGAAGTAGAAAATTGAAAACTAACTTCTAATTTATTATCAGTAGAAGTATCAATTGCGATTGCTAATACATAAGCCAAATTATCAATACTAAGTGAAGAATAAGAGCTGGAAAATGCAATAATAAATATTACTATTAATGATAGTATAAAGATTTTTTTAAGTAGTTTTTTCATTTTTGATTCCTTTCTTTTTAAAATTAGCAACAATTAAAATACTTAATCCTAAAAAGAATACAATACCAAGCACTAAATATGGATAAATACTTCTTTCAAATTTTTGAGATATTGCATAATTTTTAGGAATTAATGATATTCCTAGAATTAATAATCCAAAGACATCAATTAAAGGTTTTTTAGTTGATATATTAGTTAATTTTTTAAATATTTCCATAGAAAATTTGATAACAATACTTAAATAACATGCAAAAACCAAAATCCAAAATAACAAGAAAATTGATTCAAGTCTTTGGAAGAAGTTACCAAATTCTATATATCTAGTAGCATTATATAGAGGTGTAATTTCATTTGTTGATACAAAAAAAGCAAAAATAAATAATAAAGTAGCTACACTTAAAAGTAAATATAATGCACTAATACCAATAGAAATAAGCAGAATTTTTTTCATGTTTTCAGGTTTCTTTAAAAATGGCGGTAAAAAATAAATGTATTCAATACCAGCAAATGAGTATAAATTTACAAGGCCTAAAACAAAAGTATTATAAATGCCTTCACCAAAAATGGGAAACATTCTTTGAGGGGTAAATTGCCCTAAATTAGTCAAAAATAAAAATATAACAGAAATTAATACTATAGGTAAGATAATTAAAGTTGTTTTTAAAGTAGCATTAAAATCTAATCTGTTTGCAATGCAAATGGCAATGATAAAAAAAGATAAAATGAAAAATATATTTGTCATAGGATAGTAAATAATTTTTATACTTTCACAAAAACTACGAAGAAACATACTAAAACTTGTTATAAAATAAAGTATAAATATAATACCAATAATATTTTTAAATATTTTACCACCAACGAATTCAGAAATATCAATAATGTCTAGGCCAGGAAAATTCCTTAATAGACGATATATGAAATATGCTATTAATATGGCAAAAATACTTACATATATTATATTTAGAATACTAGCTGATTTCATAAAAGATAAGATGTTCTTTGGAAGGTATAGAAGAGTGTGAGATACCACGATTGCAAGAATCATCATAATAGCTTCTACAGTACCAATTTTTTGATTTGACATAACAAACCTCCTTTTTTATTTATTTAAATTAGGATTATATTTCCATTTCATGGCAATTTCATCTTGATTATTCTGCTTTTTGGTAGCAAGATAAGGAGCACGATATTCTCTTTTCCAAATAGGTGGTAATAAATATCCATTTCCTTTAGTATTGCTTGTAGGAGCAAAAGGAACTGCAAAAGGAACTCCAAAAGATTTTATACTACAAATGATAGAAATATAGACAAATAATCCAAGAGAAATGCCTAAGAATCCAGCAATAAAACCAAGCAGTATAAATAAAAATCTAAAATATCTTAAATGGAATCCAAAAGAATAGTCTGGAATAGCAAAAGAAGCAATACCAGTAATGGCTACAATAATTATTAATATTGGACTAACAATGCCAGCACTTACAGCAGCTTGTCCTAAAACCAGTGCACCAACAATTCCGTATAGTAGGGCCTATAGGAGATGGAACTCTTAGACCTGCTTCACGTATTAATTCAAAAGAGACTTCCATTATTAAAATTTCAACAATAATAGGAAAAGGAACACTTTCTCTTGAAGCAAGGATGGAATATAGGAGGCTAGTTGGAAGGATTTCTTGGTGGAATCCAGTAATTGCAACATACATACCAGGTAATAATAAAGTAATAAAAACAGCTAAAAGTCTAAAACCTCTTAGAAAGTTAGCAAAATTAGGCTTTAAATTGGTATCTTCAGGAGAGGAAAGAAAATCAATTAAAATAGATGGCATGATAAGTCCATAAGGAGTACCATTTACAATTACAATAACCCTGCCCTTTAGAAGGTGTTTACTAACTTTGTCGGGTCTTTCTGTTGATATTATTTGAGGAATACCTAAAATATTAGAATCAGATATTAATTGTTCTAATTCTCCAGCTGAAAATAAAGAGTCAACTTCTAAATTATTTAATCTATATTTTACTTCATTTACTAAATCTGAATTTGTAAGACCGTGCATATAACATACTGCACATTTTGTTTTTGTTATTTTTCCAACTTCAATTGTTTCTATAATCAGATTTTCATTATTAATAATTCTTCTGATTAGAGATGTGTTTGTACGAAGATTTTCAACAAAAGCTTCATGAGGACCTTTTATAACAATTTCATTATTAGGAGCATCTACACTTCTTTGTTTAAATCCTTTTACTTCAATATCAAATGCTTGATTTAAAGTATCAACAAATAAAATACAATTTCCGTGAATTTATTCCATTTGCTGCTTCATCAAAGTCAAAGATTTCTTTTACAGCATTTTGAGGCATTAGGCAACCCATAAGATAATTAGGTAGGTCGAATTTTTTTACTTTTCTAATAGTTATATTATTAGTTACTGATTCAGAAATTACTTTATTTTGAGAGCCATCATAAAGATTATTTTTATTTCGTAACATTAAAGGTTTTAAAATAAAATCATCCATTATTTGAGAATCTACCATTCCATCAATGTAGATTAGAAAGGCATTATATTGTTTACCACGAGCGTTCATTGTAAACTCGCGTAAGATAACATCGCTATTAATTAATAAGTTATATTTTGTTTTTATATATTCTATATTTACAATTAAACTAGGAAATATTTTTGTTTTCTCTTTTGGTGCATTTTCGTCTGAATTATTATAAGATGTTGTATTACTACTTTCAGGAATATCAAATTCATAATTGTTTTTAGGTGTATATGCAAAAAAGTTATTAAATAAATCTTTTAAATTCATAAATTTCTCCAATTTTTGTATTTAATTACTATTTAGAATGAATAATTCTAAAATATAATTATTTTTAATATTATTTGGTAAAAAAACAAAAAATATACTAGTTTAAAAAATAAAAAAATGATATAATCAAATATAGAGAAAGATATACAAGGAGATTAATTATGAAAAATAAATTTGCAACTATAATTATGTCTATTATTATCATATTAATTATAGGAATTATTAGTATATTTGGAATAATTTTATGGGAAGAAATACAACAAACAGAAACATCAATAGAGCCAGAATCTTTTAAAACAGTTTTTTCTGAAAATTCAAATACAGTTAATAAAAATATAGAAACTCCAGCAGTAAAGGAAAATGTATTTGATGATATAAAAGACAGTAATCAAAATACTTCAGTAGATTATAGTAATATAAAAGTTGATAAATATTTTTATAATCAATTAGAAGATGAATCAAAAACAATATATAAAGCATTTGAAGCAAACCAAGAAAACTTGAAAACAGGTAATTATAAAATTGAATTAGGAAATAGTTTTTCAAATTTATTAAAAAAAGAAGATGGGCAAGAACAACTAGGAAAGTATTATCAATCTGCTTTTGAAACTTATAATTATGATAATCCAGATGTATTTTATTTAGACCCTAATAAAATGTATTTAAATATCGAGACTACGACTAGTAGAAATGGAAATACATATAATGTTTATATTAATACAGGAGAGCAAAATAACTATTTTACTGATGATTTCTCATCAAAAGAACAAGTTGATACAGCTAGCAAAGAAATTGAAGAAGTAAAAAATAATATTATAGCTAATAAAACGGGAAATACTTATGATGACATAAAAATGGTACATGATTATTTAGTGAATAATGTAGAATATGATACAAGTATATCACAAAGTAATATTTATGATATATATGGAGCATTAGTAAATAATGTTGCTGTTTGCGAAGGATATGCAAGAGCTTTTAAATACATTATGGATGAAATGAATATACCATGTGTATTAGTAATTGGACAGGGAAAAAATTCTCAAGGGCAAACTGAGAATCATGCATGGAATTATGTCGAACTAAATAATAAATGGTATGCAATTGATGTCACATGGGATGATCCTGTGGTAACAGGTGGTGGAGGAGCAAGTAAAGAATCAAGATATAAATATTTTTTAAAGGGTTCTAATACTTTTTTACAAGACCATGTGCCAAGTGGACAGTTTACACCAAATGGAAAAGTATTTGAATATCCAGATATTAGTAAAGAGGATTTATAAAAAATATATTAAGAAGGAAATAAAAATGGAAGCAAAAGATACTAAAATAATAATAGGACTAACAATAGAAGAAGTAGAAGAAAGAAAAAGGAAAAATCTAGTTAATTATGATACTTCTGTACCAACTAAGAGCATAAAAAGAATACTTTTGGAAAACTTTTTTACACTTTTTAATTTTTTAAACTTATTTTTAGCGGTTGCTATATTTTTGGTAGGTTCATATAAAAATATGCTATTTTTAGGAATAGTAATTATAAATACAGCAATTAGTACTTTTCAAGAAATTCATTCTAAAAGAATAGTAGATAAACTTTCAGTAATGGCAAGTAGCAAAGCAAGAGTGATACGTAATGGAAAGAAACAAGAAATATCAATTAATGATTTAGTTTTGGATGACGTAGTCGAATTTAATACAGGAAATCAAGTCGCAACAGATAGTAAAATATTACAAGGAGAAGTTCAAGTAAATGAATCTTTTCTTACAGGAGAGCCAGATACTATTTTAAAAAAAGAAGGAGAAGAACTATTATCTGGAAGCTATATTGTAAGTGGAAAATGTATAGCAAAAGTAGAGCATATAGGAGAAGAAAATTATACAGCTAAGATTTCAAGTGGAGCAAAGTATGTAAAGAAAATTAATTCTGAAATAATGACAGCACTAAATAAAATTATTAGAATTCTAACTTTTGCTATTATACCAATTGGAATTGCATTATTTTATACACAACTACATTTACAAGGAGCAAGTATGCAAGACGCAGTTATAAAAAGTGTAGCTGCGATAATAGGAATGATACCAGAAGGATTAGTTCTATTAACGAGTACAGTTCTAGCTGTCAGTGTTATTAGATTATCAAAGTCAAAGGTATTAGTTCAAGAATTATATTGTATTGAAACATTGGCTAGAGTAGATACTTTGTGTTTAGATAAAACTGGAACATTGACAGAAGGAATAATGGAAGTAAAAGATTTTGTACCAGTAAATACATCACAAGAAAAAATGTCAAATATTTTATCTAATATAGGTAAATTTTCTGAAGATGAAAATTCTACAATTGAAGCTATTAGAGATTATTTTAGAGAGACAAAAAATGAGTTTAAGCCAACACAGAAGGTAGCTTTTTCATCTAAAACTAAGTGGTCTGGAATTTACTTTGAGGACGAGGGAAGTTATATAATAGGAGCACCAGAGTTTGTATTAAGAGATAAATTTGATAAATATAAAAATATGATAGAAAAATACGCGAAAGATTATAGAGTAATTGTGTTAGCAAATTCAAAAGAAAATTTTATAAAAAATGAATTACCAGATAATGTTGAGCTTATTGGATTTGTTTTAATTTTAGATAAAATAAGGAAAGAAGCAAAAAATACATTAGAGTATTTTGAAAGACAAGGTGTAGATATAAAAATTATTTCAGGAGATAATCCAATTACAGTATCAAAAATAGCAAAGCAAGTTGGAATAAAGGAATATAATAAGTATATAGATATGTCTACATTAAAAAGTGATAAAGAGGTCAAAGAGGCAACTTTAAAATATACTATTTTTGGTAGAGTTTCTCCAACACAGAAAAAGGCTTTAGTATTAGCTCTTCAAGAAAAAGAAAAAACAGTTGCAATGACAGGAGACGGAGTAAATGATGTTTTAGCATTAAAAGCAGCTGATTGTAGCATTGCTATGGCAAATGGAAGTGACGCAACTAAAAGTGTTGCACAATTAATTTTATTAGATTCTAATTTTGCTTCTATGCCAAAGGTAGTAGCAGAAGGAAGAAGAACAATTAATAATATCCAGCGTTCAGCATCATTATTTTTAGTTAAGACAATATATTCAACAATTCTTGCGTTAATGTTTTTATTTATGGGGTCAGCATATCCATTTGTACCAATTCAATTAAGTTTGATTAGTACAGTAACAATAGGAATTCCATCATTTATATTAGCATTAGAGCCAAATAAAGAAAGGATAAAAGGAGAATTCTTGAAAAATGTTGTAGCAAGAGCATTACCTACTGGTCTAACAGTTGCACTTAATATATTTGTAATATCAATATTGTATAAAAATGGAATAATTCCAACAGAACAATATTCAAGTTTGTGTGTAATTGCTACAGGAATTTGTGGGATAATATTATTATTTACACTTGCTAAATCTAGAAAAAGTGAAGAAACTATGTTTCCGGTTTCTATTTTTAGATTGTCACTTGCTATAATATTAACTGGAATGTTTGTTTTTGGTTTAACGGTTTTAAATTGGTGGTTTAATATTGCACCTATTGAACCAATGATAGAGAAAATTGCAAGAATTATAGTTGTATCAATTATAAATTTTATAGTACTTACGATTTTGTTTAGGAAGTATTTGAAGATAGAAAAATAAAAAAGACTCTTAAAATATTAATTTATATTTAATATTTTAAGAGTTTCTTTTATATTATAATATAATACAAATTAATCCGCCACTACCTTCATTTACAATTCTTTCTAATGTTTCTTGTAATTTTATTTGAGCATCCTCTGGCATTTTTGAAAGTTTTGTTTGTAATCCTTCATTTACAAGTTCATGCAAACTTTTACCAAATATATTAGATTCCCAAATTTTCTTTGGATCACTTTCAAAACCAGAAAGTAAATAATTCACAAGCTCTTCTGATTGTTTTTCAGAGCCAACAATAGGAGAAACTTCTGTTTCTACATTTGTTTTTATTAAATGCATGGTACGCTCTAAACAGATAAAAATCTTTACAAGGTCAAGTGGACAATATATAGCTAAAAACAAACGAGGCATAAAAGAAATGAAATATGATATTGAATTCGGAATGGATGAAGTTAAATAAATTTTTAAGTGTAACAAAATATAAGATAAATAATAATAAAGCAAGTCCTAGATAAAAAATCTAGGACTTATTTTTAGATAGGAGGAATATGAGTATAAGAATAGAAATAGAAAAAGTACAAGCAATAAAAAATGCTATATAAGAAAGAGAAAATAAAAATATTAGAAAGTAAATTACAAAAATATGAAAAAGAACTAAAAGATGAAGAAAACGAATTCGAGTAACTTATTTAATAATAAATAAAAAAGCCACAAAATCGATTTTCGTGCGAATAAAAATGAGAGGTGAAGCGGTTGTTCGTATAATAAATATAAAATTATATAAAGTAGTAGTTAAGATAAGAAAGGAGAAATTATAGCAAAATATGACAAAGTATAAAAAGTATTATTTAACAAGTGAGTCAGTAACGGAAGGACATCCTGATAAGGTATGCGATTTTATATCTGACTCTATTTTGGATGCTTGTTTAGAACAAGATAAGAATTCAAGGGTTGCAGTAGAAACACTTATATCAAAAGATAAAGTAATTGTTGCAGGTCAAATTACTTCGGATGCAATAATAGATATTGAAAAGATAGTTAGAGAAAAATTAAAAGAAGTAGATTATACAGATTCAAAAACAAATATGGATTATAAAACTTGTGAAGTTGAAGTAAATATTACAAAGCAAAGTAAAGATATAGCATTAGGTGTTGATTATGGAGGAGCAGGAGATCAAGGAATTATGTTTGGCTATGCAACTGATGAATCAGAGGATTATATGCCATATCCAATAAGTATTGCAAACAAATTGTCAAGGAAATTAGCGGAAGTAAGAAAAAATGGAGAAATACCATATTTAAAATCAGATGGAAAAGTTCAAGTTACGATTGAATATGTAAATGATGAGCCTTTCAGAGTTGATACAATATTAATATCTGCTCAGCATTTTGAAAATGTTAATATTGAAACATTACAAAAGGATATATTTAAGAAAGTAATAATTCCAGTTGTACCTGCAGATATGATAGATATTGAAACAAAGTTTTATATAAACCCGACTGGACGATTCGTTTTGGGTGGAGCTGTAGCAGATACAGGATTAACTGGTAGAAAAATTATGGTAGATACATATGGTGGATTAGCACATCATGGCGGAGGGGCTTTTTCAGGTAAAGATGGAACAAAAGTTGATAGGTCTGCTTCATATATGTTAAGGCATATTGCAAAAAATGTTGTTGCAAATGGACTTGCTAGAAAATGTGAGATACAACTTTCTTATAGCATAGGAGTAATAGAGCCAATCTCAATTTATATAGATTGCTTTAACACAAATAAAGTACCAGAATGGATGATAATAAAATTAATTAAAGCAAGATTTGACTTGAGTCCACAAGGTATAATCGAATATTTAAAATTAAGAGAACCAATATTTTCTAAGACTACTAACTATGGACATTTTGGTAGGGATGGATTTGCTTGGGAAGAATTTGTTCAAATGTAAATAAAAGTATAAAAATAACTTGAATAAACTTCGATTAAGAGTTAACATAGAGCAAATTTAAGAAACATAGGAGTGAATAATTTGAATACTACTGATTTAGTTGGGAAAAAGTTTGGAAAATTAACGGTTATAAAATTTGACAGAGTAGAATATAAAAGAGATGCTAAAGGAAAGAATAGAGATAGAGGATATTGGTTATGTAGATGTGATTGTGGCAAGGAAGTAACTATTGCTAGAAATGATTTAGTATCAGGAAAAACAAAAAGTTGTGGATGCTTATGTAAAGAAAATGCAATAAAAAATAGAAAAAGGAATTTTATTGATTTAACAGGTAAAAAGATAAATGAACTTAAAGTTATAAAAATTGAAAAGGTAGAATACAAAAAATATAAAAATGGAGTTAATAAAGCAGAATATTATTGGAGATGCAAATGTGATTGTGGACAAGAAGTAGTCATAAACGGAAGATATCTAAGGCAAGGGAAAATAAGAAATTGTGAAGAAGTAAAAAGAAATCAAACAAAAACATATACTCAAATAGGAAATGAGTACAAGAGAGAGAATATCTTAAAAGAAGGTACAAGATTAGATAATTTGAATAATAAATTATCTAAAGCAAACACGAGTGGAGTTAGGGGTGTATCTTTTAAAAAGGATAGAGATAAATATAAGGCTACAATTGAATTTAAGAAAAAAACTTATTTTCTTGGGTATTTTGATAATATATTAGAGGCAAAGGAAGCAAGAAGAAAGGCAGAAGAGAAATTTTACAAGCCTATTTTAGAAAAATATGGATATAAAAAAGAAATAGAAGAATCAGAAGAAGAATTAGAATAAGACTTGTATAAAGTATGTGTAAGAGTTAAGATACAACACAACTTATATAAGTTCTTTTAATTTGGGTAGAGATTAATAATCTTATTAAAGAAGTACAAAATAAAGTTAATATATAACAATAGTGAAAGGATAAAGTATGAGTGAATATAAAGAAAGAAAACTTATAGATTTAACAGGAAAAAGGTTTGGAAAATTAGTAGTATTAGAATTTGATCATAAACAAGTAGTTGCTTATGAAAATGGCAAAAAAAGAACAACATATTTTTGGAAATGCAAATGTGATTGTGGAAATTTTGTTGTGAGGTCAGGAAATAGCTTAAGGGGAGGATATACTGAAAGTTGTGGTTGTAACAAAATTGCAAAAAGAAGTGAGACAATAAAAAGAAAAAAACAAGAAAATATTAAAGTGAATACAAACTGGCAAGATTTAACTGGCAAAGTATTTTCAAAACTATTTGTTGAAGAACTCGACCATACGAAACGAGTTGTATGTAAAAATGGTAAAAAACGAACAATTTATTATTGGAAATGTATGTGTGAGTGTGGAAAAGAAGTAATAAGAGATGGTAAAAGTTTAAGAACAGGAGCAACTAAAAGTTGTGGATGTTACAAATTTAATAGACAAAGGCTAGTTCAAGACAGAAAAAAATATATTAAGGAAATAGAAGAAGAATTCGAATAAGACTTGTATAAAATTTGTGAAAGAGTTAATATACAACACAAATTTTATGCAAGCTCTTTTCATAAAAAGGAGGATTTAAAGTGTATATTCTAATGTTAATAGGAGTAGCAATGCTAAGTTCTTTTTTTACATTGTTATTACATTGTTGTTTAATTTTAGGAAAGGAAAGTGATGAAAAATGGGAGGAAGAAATGACTACGAAGAAAGAAGAAAACAGAGAATAGAAAAGTATAAAGAATTATCTTTAAAAGCACAAGAAAGGTCTAACCAATATAGTAATTCTAATGCTAACAGAATATTACAAATTGCACCTGGACAGCCAATTTTGATAGGGCATCATTCAGAAAAAAAACATAGGAGACTTATAAAAAAGGCACAGGATGATATTAGAAGGTCAATAGAAGAAGATAATAAAAGTAAGTTTTATCAGGAAAGAGCACAGACAGCTGAAAATAGTAAAGTCATTTATAGTGATGACCCACAAGCAATAAATAAACTAAAGGAAAAACTAGAAAGATTAGAATATGAAAAATCAGTTATAAAAGCAAGAGAACACTATACATGGGAATTAACTAATATAGGGGCAATTATAAGAGAAACAAAAAAAAGAATAGAAAGACTTGAAAATTTGGAAAAAATAGAATTTAAAGAAATTAATTTCCCAAATGGAAAAGTTATTCATAATAAAGAAATAAATAGAATTCAATTTTTGTTTGATGATATCCCTAATGAAGAAACAAGAAAAATATTAAAATCTCATGGATTCCGTTGGTCTAGATATGAAAAAGCATGGCAGAGGGAATTTAATCAAAATTGTATAAGAGCAACAAATATAATTATTAAAGAAATTCAAGATAAAGAAAATAAAAAAGAGGAGAGTGAAGAATTTGAAGGATAAATTTAATTTGCAATTTTGGCAAAATGATTATGTAGAAAGATTCCAACTAAATAGAGAAGGAAGAGAAATTTTAAAAAGATTTATTTTTGATAGTCCAGAAAAGGCAAAAGGATTTATAATAGAAAAATATGCAAGAGAGGTATATAGAGAGGATATAATTGATACTTATTGTTCAATGTACAACAGAGATAGAATAAATGAAATATTGCAAGATTTAGAATATGAAAAATTAACAGATAAAGAAATTGAAGAGTATGGAATAATTGAACAAGAAGATGCAGAAGAATTTGAAAGATAGAAGTGAGGTGATATAAGTGTTATTGGTTAGAGTTGATATGGTAAACGAAAGACAATATTCAGAGTCAGAAATATATAAAGAAATAAAAATAGTACTTCCTAGAAGTAAAGATGAATTGGAAAAGGATTTCTTATATCTTGATTTGAATTATAGCAATTCAAAAGTAAAAGATATACATATAAAAGAATGTGAATTTATAGATGATCAAGAACCTAAGTTTGCATATGATATTTCGGAGGCTATGAATGATTTAATTTATAGAGCAAATGATTCAGGATACTCGACACCATTTGAGAATATAAATGAATTTTATAATATAGTTAAAAAGATGAATTCTCATGAAAGAGAAAAATTACTTGCAATAATGGAGGCAAAAAAAGAACAAATAGAATTTATAGGAGATGCTATAAAGTATGCTCAAAATATTGACTGTTTTGAGTTAGAGGAAATATTTGATAGTGAAGAATTGGCAAGATATATGGTGCATATAGGAGAAATTGAAATTGAAGATGTAATGGAATATGCTGATTTAGATAGTTTAGGAAATGATTATGCAGAAGATAATAAGATGGCAAAAACAAAATATGGTTATTTGAAACAAGAAAAAGAGTTAACTAATTATATTGAACAGAATAATGAAGAAGAATTAGAATAAAGAAATAGAAGTGAATAATAGGTGATTATAATGAAAATTAAATTAAAAGATATAAGACAAGCAACATATGATGCAAATCTAGACACAGAATATAGAGAGGCATTAGCTCATAGTTTAATGGGATTAGGATATATAAGTGATTATCCATTAAACTTGTATATGGGAATACAAGAAGAAAAAGAAGAACTCGAAAGAGTTGAAACAAGACCATTAGATTCAAATCAAATAAGTGAAATTATACACTTAATGATGTATGAGATGAGAGATGATTTTCAGTATGAAAGATTTAAGCCAGTTGCATTGAGATTTTTAAATATTTCTGAAGAGATGAGAGGGGAAAGAAATAAAGAAAGTAACAGAATAATTACAAAACCCCAATTTAATATTTATAGAAAAAGAGCAGTAATGTATGACCTTATTTGTAAAGTTTCAATGACATTAAAGAAAAATAATTTGATTAATGAATCAAGAGAAATGATTGAAAGAGCAACTTCTTCATACAGTTATGCTGATGCATTTAAAATTATAAATGAGTATGTTGAAGTTATTGAAGAAGAGGAGGAGGAAGAATTTGAATAAAATTGATTTACTAAAAGAATTGGAAGATAGTCTATATCATAATCTTTTATGTTATTCGGAAAATAATTCAATGGATAAGCCCAAAGAACAATTTGTTAAAGAATGGAAAAAAACAAAAGAAAAAATAGGAATTGTAAAAGAAATTAGGAAAGATGTGCAACGAAATATTAAAGAAAATATTTGGTATCTAGTTAGAAATGAAGAACAGGATGTTCTTGGAAGTTTCTGCACATTAAATCAAGCAATTGCTTTTGCAGAGAAAAAGAAAAAAGAATATATGAGAAATTATGATAGTTCAAAGGTATGGGTTGAAATAGAGGGAGACTCAGAAGAAATATATGTAGCAAGAGGATATGAAAAAGAAGAAATTAAAATTTATCATCTTAATATAGGACAGCCCGATATTGAAACGCCTAAAAAATTTTTTGAAGCGATAGAAAAATATAACGGAAAAACTTTAGGCTATTCTCATTCAAGAGGAAGTAAAGAACTTATTCAAAAGATACAAGAATATTATAATAAAATGGGACTTCATTACGAAGAGGACGAAATAGTAATAACCGCTGGCGGAAGCGAAGCTGTGCTTTTTAGTTTATTTGCAATATTTGACGAAGGCGATGAGATATTGGTAGCCGAACCTTATTATGCAAATTATAATAGTTTTTGCGATTTGCTTTCTATAAAAAGAAATGCCGTTAGAACTTATGCCGAAGACGGTTTTCATCTTCCACATAGAGAGGAAATAGAAAAACATATTACTAAAAAAACAAAAGCGTATATATTTGCAAATCCTAATAATCCTACGGGAGTAGTATTTACAAAAAAAGAATTGGACGATATAGCTTATATATCTAAAAAGTATAATATGTTTATTATAAGCGATGAAGTTTATAGAGAATTTGTTTACGGAGATAGAGAAGCCGTAAGTATGGGAACTTATAAAGATATAGCCGAAAATGTTATTATTATAGATTCAATTTCAAAAAGATTTTCCGCTTGCGGCGCTAGAGTAGGATGTATAATAAGTAAAAATAAAAATTTTATGAACGCCGTATTTAGAGAATGTCAGGCAAGATTATCAATGCCTACTCTTGAAATGATTGGCGCTGCGGCTTTATACGATTTGCCTTCCAATTATTTTGAAAGCGCTAAAAAAGAATACGATAACAGAAGAAAAATATTATTTGAAGAGCTTTCAAAAATGGATGATGTGATTGTTAGAGAACCCGAAGGCGCTTTTTATGTTTTGGCAAAACTTCCCGTTAAAAATGCGGAAGATTTTGCAATATGGCTTCTTAAAGATTTTAATATTGACGGCGAAACGGTTATGTTTGCTCCTGGCGAAGGCTTTTACGCTACGGATGGACTCGGAGTAGACGAAGTGAGAATATGCTATTCTTTAGATGCTAAAGATTTAAAAAAAGCTATGAATATTCTTAAAGAAGGTTTGATTAAATATAGGAAAGAAGTTGAAAAATAATATTTAATTAAACGCTAATATAAAACATTCATTTTTAAAATATACTTTCTTGAATAATTTACTATAATTTGATATACTATTGATATTATAGTTTTTATATTTTATAAAAATAAAGGAGTTAGTATGTCGGCAAATAGCAAAAATAAAGAAGAAGCTTACAACGGAATTAAAGAGCTTGTAGAAAAATTTAAATCTAATTATAAACAGTTTCATTCGAGCGAGTATAACGAAACTTTAACAAGGCAGGATTTTATTAATCCTTTCTTCGAGTATTTGGGATGGGATATTTCAAATAAAGAAGGACTTTCTCAAACCTATAGAGATGTTATTCATGAAGATAAATTAAAGATAGGAAAAGAAACGAAAGCCCCTGACTACTCTTTTAGAATTGGCGGGAATAGAGTATTTTTTGTTGAAGCGAAAAAGCCGAGCAGAAATTTAAAAGAAGATTCGGATGCGGCTTATCAAATAAGAAGATACGCTTGGAGCGGAAAATTGGCAGTAAGCATTTTAACCGACTTTGAAGAGTTTGCAATTTACGATTGTTCTAAAAAACCTTCGCCTAACGATAAAGCCTCTATGTCGAGAATCGAATATATAAATTATGAAGATTATTTAAATAGATTTGATTTTTTATACGACACATTTGCAAAAGAAAATGTTTTAAGAGGCTCTTTAGAAAAATATAACGCTGATACAAAATCAAAGAAAGGAACGGAAAGCGTAGATATTGATTTTCTTAATTCGCTTGACGATTTGAGAACAAAATTAGCTTCAAATATAAGCAAGTTAAATAGTTTGTCGTTAAGAGATTTGAATTTTGCAGTTCAACATATAATTGACAGAATAATATTTTTGAGAGTAGCGGAAGATAGAGGAGTTGAGAATTATGGAGATTTGCGGGAGGCTTGCTGTGGAAATAATTATTATAAAAATATTGTAGAGATATTTAAGAAAGCGGATGGAAAATATAATTCGGGAATTTTTGATTTTTCTAAAGATAAAATTACGCAGAATATTGAAGTCGATAATAAAGTAATTAAAGAGATAATTAACGATTTGTATTATCCAAAAAGTCCTTATGAGTTTTCAGTAATATCGGTTGAGATTATAGGAAATGCATACGAGCAGTTTTTGGGAAAGACTATAACGATTGGGAATAATAGTAAGGCGAAAATTGAACTTAAACCCGAAGTGCGAAAGGCGGGAGGAGTTTATTATACGCCCGAGTATATTGTCGATTATATTGTAGAGAATACGGTTGGGGAGAAAATTAAAGGAAAAACGCCAAAAGAAATAGCAAATATAAAGATTGTGGACCCTGCTTGCGGTAGCGGAAGTTTTTTAATAGGCGCTTATAAATATCTTTTAAATTATCATAGAGAATATTATTCAAAACAAGGAAAGAAAAAATTTCTCGGCTCGAAGGAAGACGCGATTACCGAAGACGGAGAGCTTGCATTATGGGTTAAAAAGCAAATACTTATAAATAATATTTTTGGAGTCGACATTGACTCGAACGCCGTTGAGGTTACAAAATTATCGTTGCTTTTGAAATGTATGGAAAACGAAACGCCCGCCTCTATAATAAATAATCAAAGTTTATTTAACGAGAGGGCTTTGCCTTCACTTGACGAAAATATTAAATGCGGAAATTCTTTAATTGGGAACGATTTTTATAGCGGAGGAGATAGTCTTAATATTGACATTGAAACGCAATATAAAATTAATTGCTTTGATTGGAATTTAAAATTTAGGGACATAATGAAATCAGGCGGATTTGATGTTGTTATTGGTAATCCTCCTTGGGGAAGTAAAGAAGTTTTTTCAAAACCGCTATGCGATTCTTTCCCTTGTGGAGT
>OQVN01000169.1_pt1 | contig 25433 bp, 18 predicted proteins | sample 1691621 | NCBI WGS metagenome assembly OQVN01 (sample SAMN03418278, study PRJEB22391) | human gut metagenome | biome: human-gut; feature: organic feature; material: feces | host: Homo sapiens | place: Tanzania | collected 2013-01 | reverse complement strand
AAGTTGAAATAGCAGTTCGTGTAGATAAAAAATATCATGAAACTTTAAAAAATACAAAAGTCGATTTAAAAAAACTGAAAAAATTAAAAAAAATCTGCTTAACAATCTTATTTGATAATGAAGAAAATAAAGATGATAGACTAGACTTCATTCCTCCGTTTATAAATGTTCAGAACAAGCCGGAACTTTTGATTTATGACAATCGGATAGAAAAAATTTCAAAAGAAGAACTGAGATTTTTGAAGCAATATTCAAAAGTTCACTTGGATTTTAATCCGATTGCAAATAATGAGGCGGAACTGGCAAAATTGAGAAAGGCGAAAATCAATTTTTCGGCCGCACCAAATAATTAAATAGACTGAATGTCGAGTTTTTTTCTGAATCAACAAAACCCGACATTCAGGATAAATATATAAAATTGCAGAAAATCCGGAAAATCAAAAAAAAGAAAATTTTCCTGTAATTCAACGAATCTGAAAAATGTTTTAATATTATGCGAAGGATTTTTTATGGCTAAAAAAAATGGTTCAATCGTTTATAAATGTTCAAACTGTGGCTACAGCCAACCTAAATGGCTCGGACGTTGCCCAGAATGTGGTGAATGGAATTCGCTTGAGGAATGTATAATTGACTCAAATGCTCAAAAATCCGCAAAAAATGGTTCAGCAATCAGCGAAAGAACTAAACCTGTGCCACTAGAATCGATAAAGGCCAAGGACAACTCGCGTTTTGTCATAGGAATCGGGGAATTTGACAGAGTTCTAGGCGGAGGCGCAACAAAGCGTTCAGCAATTCTTTTGGGCGGTGAGCCAGGAATCGGAAAATCAACCTTGCTGATTCAAACTGCGGCCGCGGCGGCAAAAACTGGCTGCGGAAGAATCCTGTATGTTTCCGGGGAAGAATCTGGAGCTCAAATAAAGGAACGTGCAGAACGACTTGAACTTAACTGCAAAGGAATTGAAATTCTCTGCACAATGCGGCTCGAAGATATTCTGGATGCGCTGGACAAAATAAATCCGGCAATTGCAATAATTGATTCAATACAGACAGTTTATTCAGCAGAAGCAGGAATTATTCCCGGAACAATAAATCAGCTGAAATATTGCTCGAACGAGCTTATCAGTTGGGTAAAAGAACGCGATTCTGTCCTGGTGATGACCGCGCATGTCACAAAGGAAGGAACGATTGCCGGACCAAAAACACTGGAGCACATGGTCGACACGGTGATTTCTTTTGAACGAAACAATGATGATGTAAGATTCCTTCACGCGCAAAAAAACAGATTTGGTTCTGTTGACGAGCTTGGAATTTTCAACATGACAGAAAAAGGACTTTTTCCAGTACTGAATCCAGCGACAATGTTTCTTTCCGAAGCAAGAGAAAACCAGCCGGCCGGTGTTGCCTGCTGCGCTGTTTTTGAAGGAAACCGAGTTTTTCTTGTTGAAATCCAAGCGCTTGTGGCACCAGCAAAAGCCGCAATTTCTAGAGTTTTCACAGACAAAATTGAATCCGCAAGAGTCTCAAGAATTGCGGCAATCCTTGAAAAGCGCGTTGGAATAAAATTCCTTGGCCAGGATATTTACATAAATGTCGCAGGAGGAATTCGGCTTAGCGAAAGCGCTGTTGATGCGGCTCTTGCGGTTGCAATGTATTCCGCACGGACGGACAAACCTGTTGCGGCAGGAACTGCAATTTTTGGTGAATTAAGCCTTGCTGGAGAAATCCGAGCAGTCTCAAAAATCAGGCAAAGGGCAAAAACCGCAGAAGGGCTCGGATTCAAGCACATTTTTGCGGCAGAAAAAACTGAAAGTGTCGAAGTTGTGAAGGATATCGCAAGTCTTATCAAAAAGATTTTTTAAGGCAAAATTGAACACAAAATTTCAGCAAGTATGAATCCATGTCAACTCATGCTTGTTGTAATTCAAATGAACAATACGGCTGCCAGGAATTTCCGCGAACTGATTTATCGTGTTCCAGTCAGGCTCGCCCTGCATTTTTATCGTGCAAATCATGTTCCGGCAAAGTCCGCTTTCAAGCCATTCTCGAACCCATTTCAGGAGTCTCTCCGGATAACAGATAACATCGCTGAAAACCCAGTCACAAAAACCAATTTCCTGAGGTTTCAATGTGAAAGCATCATGCGCCTGGAATTTCACCAGAGGATTCTCCATAAGTTCTGGAGAAAGTTCCGCCCGGTCAACAGCATGAACAGAAGCCCCCAGCCCGACCAGAACCCATGTCCAGCCACCAGGACAAGCCCCGGCCTCAAAACAATGCTCGCCTGCTTTTGGAAATTCCGTGCCATTCAACAAATTTGCCATTGTAAGGCTTTCCTGAATTTTCAGATATGCCCGGCTAGGAGGATTTTCGTGATCTTCCTGAAAAACAATTTTTCCGGCCGGAAGAAAACTTGAAGTCTCCGCGCTGAAAATCATCTGCTTTTCAGAAATCAAAGTATACAGACCAATCGGTTTATTCGGAATCTTCACCGGAAAAGTCCTAGGTTTTAAATTCACATAAGGCAATTTTTCTTGAATAAGATTTGCGCGGCGAAAAAACTGATATTGATAAGGAGCCCAGCTTCTCTGGATGTTTTTTAATGAAGCCGCAGCTTCGCCGATTGACTCAAAATTCAAAATCTGCGGATTCAACATTGTGGAACGCGCCCAATACGGCAAATCATCCTGTTTTTTTATGGAATCAACTGGAAAATCTTTGTAATAAAGAAGTTCGCCATAAACCGCATCGGGTTTTGAGTCAAAATGTAAACGTCCTGCAAGTTCCGTCTGAAGCATTCCAACCATTTCTGGAAAGGCAAGAAACGCGACGCCTGGAAGTTTTTGTGTTTTTTCTAAATTATCTGGCATGTTGAATCGCTTATTTCATCAGAAAGACTGTCATCCGAATCGCTGTCCAATTTTTGTATATATTTTGACAAGCGCATAAAATCAGTAGAAGGAAGAATCTGAAATCCAATATCCGTGCCGTTTCCTTCAGTTTTTGCCCAGCAAGGATGACAAAGCAATGAAAAACTTTCGTTTGCCGCACGGGAAAAAGTAATTTTCGCCTCGTAGTCGTTGTTCAAATCTACGGCAACAGGAAAAGAATAATGAATTTTGCAACCTTCACGGCTTATATTTTCAAGAGTTCCTGGAAGAGCACACAATTCCAGCGACAAAAATCTTCCAATATCTTCAAAACGATGCGAAAGCCTTTCTTCTGAATTCATAATTATATGAGTATAGAGAATTGGTCAGTTCTTTACAACCATTATTTTTCTCGTTTCATCAATTCCGTTTCCAAAAACACGGACAAAATAAAGTCCACGCGCGACTTTTTTGCCTGATTTTGTGGTTCCATTCCAAGAATAATTGTGTTCGCCGGCAGAAGCCGTTCCGTGCTGAAGATAACGGATAACATTTCCGTCAAGGGTCATCACAATTACATCAAGTTTTCCTTCTGAAGGCATATTCACACGGACAACAGACATTTCACCCTGGTTTGCGTCAATAACATTATTAAAAATAGTTACATTTCCGCGCTGCAAAGCCACATCCTTCAACTTGAACGACCATAAATCAAGCGATGCAGGATTGTCTGAATTTTTTAGACGCAGAGCAAAAAGCGGCTGTTTTTCAAGCTTATAAATGCCTGAGATTTCATCGTAAACTGGCGCATGGCAAATTTTTGTCGCGGAACCATCAGAATCAGCCAGCCCAAAGAGGAAAGAGACTTGATTTCCAGACGAATAACCATTTTTTCTCAAAGTTTCCCAAGCGATGGCAAATTTCGCAACACTTTTGTCAATTTCGCCGGAAACAAAAAGGTTTCTGGAATTTGTTGAAGGAGCAAGCGCCAAAAATGGAGAAACTTTTTCCATCGAAGAATTTGAATCCTCGCCACAAGGAACAAAAGATGGAATCCAGACGCGAATATTTTCCTCAAGGTTTTTATTGTATTCTGAAGAGACAGAATCCGAATCAGGCTCATTGTCGTAATACATTATTATTTTTTCAGGCAAAGTTTCTGCTGATTCAGAACTTCCAGAATCCTGCGATGTCACAACAAAAATATCGTGTTCGGTAAGCAAAGTTCCATCATTTTGCTGCTCTTTGTTCCAGTCATGGACAGAAAGATTGCTTTGCTTCGCGTCAGAAGGTGAAAATCCAAAATTTTCATCCACGAATCTGTCATCATAAGCGTAAACTGGATTCACCACATTCACCGCAAAATCGCTCAATGCATGAGCCTCGCCGTGCGTCATATAAATTCCATTTATGTCTGTGACAGAAGTAACCTTCACATCTTTTATGCCTGTAAAAGGATCAACAAATTTTCCGGCAGCGGGCGAAAAGCATTGAATATAATAATTCTTTACATCATCAAGAGTTACATTTCGGTTCAATGTAAAAATCAGTCCGGTGAATGTGTCCGAGGAATAAGTTTCCTGCGGCGGAATTTCTTTTTCAATAAACAGGTCGGAAACCACATCTTCTGTTGCATTAAATTCGTGCGGACTTTCCGGGATTTTTATAAAGCGCAAGGAATCCGCAATTCCAAAAAATTCTGTTGCTCCGTCAGAATTTTCAAGTTCAACCGGCTCAAGGCTCAGTTTCTTGTTAAAAACGACATAAAGCTTGTTCCCGGAAATTTTTGCGGAAGTCATATTAAAACGTGGCGGAACCAAGTCCACGGATTTTACAGTCGCGGATTTCATAAGATTTCCGGCAAGGTCAGTCACGCAGGCTTTTTCATCAAATTTGATTGAGAAATTCGTTTTAAGCGGCAAATTTGTTCCGTCTTTCAAAAAAATTGAAAAATAAAGCGAATCATTTGAAGAAATTTCGCGCGGTTTTCTGATTTGCGACAAAAACAAAGAGCTTGAAGCTCCGGATTTTATTATTGAATCTTTAAATTCAGTTTCTAGAGAATCCGAATCAACTCCATATTTAAAATAAGAAGATTTATTGTAAATAGTTGAATATCTTATTCCTCCTGAAGTTCTTACCAAATCACCGGCAGAATTTCCGAACGGACGTGAGCCGCCGAATATATCAGAGGCATAAGAATCTTCCGCAAAAAGCGTTGATTTATTTTTTCCCCAGCCAAAATGCGAATACCATTCCGCGCCCAAATTGCTGAAAAATTCCTCCGAATTGTCAAAAACATGAAATTCGACTCGGTTCAAAACTGTGTCAGAAGACTCGCATGCACCTAAAATCTCGCAGGTTTCATAATTTTGCCTAGAATTAGAACGCAAAGAATGATAAAGCGCAAAAACTGGCGCAGACAAATCCCACGAGCCGTAAACTGAATCGCTCCAGTCAGACACAAAAGAATCCGCGGCAGATTCCGAAATAACAGAAAGAGTTTGAATCTCGTGATTTTCCTTCGATTTTACAAGCAAGCTGTTGCCTTCTGAATCTTTTATAAAATCATTAAAATCCGATTCCGTGCCATTTTCGTTGTCTGTGCCGCCCGGAGAAAGCTGGACAATTTTTCCAGAAGGAATTTGTGTATTTTCTGAATCAATATAGCCAGGCCAATACGGAAAACCCGAAGGATTTTCTGTGGCAGACTGACTTTGGTAACCGGCAAGAGCAATTCTAAAGCGGTGCGTCTGTTTTTGCGGTGAATCGACTTCGGAGGCTGAAATTGCAAAGATGCGGTAGAGCGAGTTCAGTTTTTCAGGAGCGGCTCCAGATTCAGATCCTAAAGAAATTTTTCCCTTTTCAAATTGAACAAGTCCTGCCACAACAAATCCATTTTCAGAAAGATTTGAAAAACCACAAAATTCCGAAGAAGACTGCACATTTAATATAGAAGAATTTCCACCGTTCACAAAAATTTCCTCTGAATATTGAAATTCCAAGAAATTATGCGAATCGTAAGGCTTTTGATTTTCCGGCAAATCCTCGTGCAACTCCTGGCCGGTGCGAACCGCAACCAAAACTGGCGGACACGAATCCGTCACATCAATAAAACGTTTTTCACCATCATAATTTGCAACACGATTTTTATGCTCATCCAAAAGCCCCGCGAAATCACCGGAAACCGCACGAACGATATTCAAATACGGAATTGCCGCACGATGATTTCCATTCATATCAGTGCTTTGCTCCGCACCCAAAGATTTTCCAGTCGCGTCAGTATTCCAAGTTTTAGGTGCTTTTAAATAAAATTTCTCAAGGTCGTTCTTGCCGTTTGTAGATATCGTACATTCAGCGTCAATAAAAGTTCCAGAAAAACTGATTTTTTCACCATCATTTTCATAAGTCAGAAATTTTGAAGAATTTGCAATATTTTTCCAGATTTCATTGTTTGAATTTTCAATTTTTAACGTTTTTCCAGAAACTGAATCCTTGAAAGAAACCTCAACAACATCATCGTATATTGTCCGCGCAAAAGAAATTTCCGGGTGCCCAAAACAGACATTTTCATTGTTTCCGCCATTATCCGTTGCCTCTGCAGCCGCAAAATACGAATTTCCACTTCCAGAAGATGAATATGCGCAATTTTCTATTGAAGAATTGTAAACAACCGCAAAATTCTCGGAGTTTTCATTGTCGCCAGCCTTCAAGTTCCATTCTGAATCACCTTCAAGATTCGCGCCGTTGCAGTAAAAATTTTGTCCGGCAGAAATTGTATTTCCGCCAAGTCCGCTTAAGGATGAAATAAATTTTTCAGAGCTGATTTCTGTTCCATCAGGAAATTTTCCTGGGAAAACCGCATCACCGCAATATTTGAAAATATTTTTTGCGCCGCTTCGCCAATAAAATTTATCAGAAATCTCGTCGTCGTACATTAAAGAAGAATCGCCGTTCAATAAAACAATATCTTTTCCTGCTGAAATATCCGGTTCTTTTCCAGAAGAATTTTTAAGGAGCGTTAAATTTCCATTCAATAAAACAAAATTTCCGCTAACATCAACAGGACTTTTCCAGTTTATATTTTTTGCAGAATTGCCATCTTCTGAGAGTACCGAAATATATAGATTTTTTTCAACTGTTTCCGAGCCTACGGAAATTTTTTCCGCACTGATTTCAACATTATTCTTTTCATCCGCAGAAAAATACACATCGGCATCAAAAAAAGAAATTCCAGAACTTACAAAATCCGAATCAAATTGAACCGTAGCCTTTAAACCTGAGATATTTACATTTCCAGAAACTTCTACAGACGAACAGAAAAAAGATTCTTTTGCCTTTATAGAAAGTTCCTCGTTTACTTTAATCGCTTTTTCAAACCTTACCGCTCCAGATGAAGCAAAAATTGCAATTTTTGAAGAAAAATTCGCAATTTTGTAAAAAGTAACTGCCAACGACTTGGCTGTGATTTCTGTTTCTGACAAAGTTTCAACGGTTCCATTAAAAGTTACAGCGCCACCTGCATTGATTTCTGTCTTTGCAGCACCTGAAATTGTAACTGATGATAAATAATTTTGTCCGTTCGTTGTTGTTATTTCTGAGGAAGAAATTTGCGCCGCGCCTTTCGCTTCCATTGAATCAGCATAAACATCTGACTTGAAAGAAATTTCCGGTGCCGAAGAGATTTTTCCAAGCGGTGATGTCGCACTTCCAAGCGATGAATAAAAAATCGTTTTACCGCCAGAAGCAGAATCCAAAATCACAAAATTTCTTTTATCAACAGAAATTATTGAAGAACCGGCATTTTCTGAGCCAAAAACAAGATTTTTTCCATCAACATCAAATGTCGTATCCTTCAAAAGACTAACAGAAGTTGCGTGAATTGTTGCATTTTCATCCAAAACGATTGTTTTTTCTGTGTTTATTTCGATTGAATCGGAATTTATTTCACCTTGAATATTAAGTTTTTCAGTTTCAACCTGAATATCCTTTGCGGTCAAATCTCCGCCAACTGTCAGATTTCCACGCAAAATTAAAATATTATAAGAGATTTTTTCGCGGACAACTGTTCCACCGGAATTTTCGCCAATGTAAATCCAAGCTCCAGAATCATTAGCATCCTGAGTAAAAGCAACAGCGCAAAGTCCTGACGAATTAATGGTTCCCGAATTACTAAACGCTCCTGAAAAACAAACTGAAGAACCAGAATTATCTGGCAGTGTTACTGTTCCAGTTTCTTCATTTGTAAAACCAGCCTGAAATTTTATCTCCGCATCAGAACATTCCTCAAAATCCGCAGTTCCGGCATTTGTAAAATTACCCTGAAAATTGCCTGTCGAAATATTCTTAAATTTCACATTTTTCTCAGCGGCAATAGTCGTGCTGTTTTCCGAATTCGAATTTCCAACTGAAAAAGTTCCTGGCGAAACAGAAACTGTACAATTGGCAGAAAAAATTGTGTCCGCAAGAAGCAAAACGTTCCCCGCAGAAGCTGTCAAATCAGAATAAAAAGTCGCCTGCGACGCAGACACTGAAAAATCTTCTGCAAGCGTTATAGAGGAGTGAAAAAAAGCGTTTTGTGCATTTATAGAAACTTTTGCTCCTGAAAAACTGTTAAGTGTTGAATAAAAATGAACATCACTAGCAGAAATATAAGTTTCTGCCCCGAACGTCGCAAGTCCATCAAATGTTACAGCGCCACCTGCATTGATTTCTGTCTTTGAAGCACCTGAAATTGTAACTGCAGAATATTCCTGCCCTTTCGAAGTAACAATTTTTCCAGAATGAATTTCCACGTTGTTTTTGGCAACAAGAGTATTTGCATAAACATCACAATTAAACTCAACAGGTGAGGTAGAATAAAAATCACCGATGGAACTAGTTCCTTGAGCAAAAACTGCTGAACAAAAATTAACTTTTGAGCCGGATTCATTGCCCTCAAATGTAAGATTTTTTGTATTGGGCGAACTGACAGAACAAAATCGCCCATCCGTTCCGAAAACAAGATTTTTGCCATTCAGCTTAAATTTTGAATTTGTTAAAAGCAAAATGCTCACGGAATTTATTGTGGTCTCCGAATCCAATGTAATTGTTTTTTCTGTGTTTATTTCTATTGAATCCGAAGTCGTTTTACCTTGAATGCCCAATGATTCCGTTTCAATTTTTATTTCCTTTGCGGTCAAATCTCCGCCAACTGTCAGATTTCCACGCAAAATTAAAATATTATAAGAGATTTTTTCGCGGACAACTGTTCCACCGGAATTTTCGCCAATGTAAATCCAAGCTCCAGAATCATTAGCATCCTGAGTAAAAGCAACAGCGCAAAGTCCTGACGAATTAATGGTTCCCGAATTACTAAACGCTCCTGAAAAACAAACTGAAGAACCAGAATTATCCGGCAGTGTCAGTGTTCCAGTTTTTCTATTTTCAAAACTTGAAAAAGTTCGCACCGCACTGCCATTTAATGTCACTTTGCCTGAATTAACGAACTCTCCTGAAAAAGTCGTCTCCGCAGTTTCATTGCAAAGCAAAATTCCTGAAGCAAGATTTTCAAATTCCCCGGAAAATGTTGTTTTTGCAGCCTGGCCTAGCGTTAGCGTTCCAGAATTTGTAATTTTACCAGATATAGCGCTTACCCTATCACCAGAAAACACCAATTCTCCATCATTTGTAAGACCGCCAGTAAATTCCACGGTCGGGCAAGCTGAAAAATTAAGTTTTCCAGAATTTTTTAATTCTCCAGCGAAACTTACGCTTGAAACGTCCGTAAAATTAACCGTTGCAGAATTTGAAATCTCTATTTTTGCCAGTTTAAAATTAATTTCACCATCCGAAAAAGTCGCAGTTTTTAGCTTTAAAGTTCCTTTACCAGTAAAATTAATTGTTACCCCGGAAACATCAGCCACAAAATCCGCAATATCCAAAACTGTGTTTTCACCAATTTCAATATTATAAGTGCAACCAGAGCTAGCCGCAAAAGTCATTTTCGAGGAAACCGTTAAAGTTCCACCGCCAGCCAACGCAAAATTTACAGAACCATCAGTTCCAAGAGAAGAATTGCCGAGCGTAAGATTTTCTGTTTTTAATTCATAGGAGGCAAGATTTATGGTTACTTTTTCAGAACCAAATGTTTCATTAGGATTTTTCCTGGTACCGATAAAAAGATCTTTTAACTCACTTGTACAACTGGATGTCAAAGTTGCTACTGACTCATTTTCTGCCGTAAAATAGACACTGGCATCTGTTACAGAGCCATAACCTGGGAAATCACCATCACACTTATCCCAGCCAAATAAAGTTGAAATAAGTTTAGAATATTCCCAATGTTTAGTTTTTCCAGAATTTGTATCAACATCACTCCAATTTCCTGCCCATCCTTCTGAATCAAATGAAGCCCAACGAAAATCCGTGGAAAATCCAATTCCGCCTGCACAAAAAACAATTAAACAAAACAGGGAAAATTGCAAAAATTTATAAAATGAATTGTAAAAAACAGAAGACTTTCTCAACGGAATCTCCAGAAAAATCGGTTTTATCACTCTTAATTATCGGAGATTATAACACAGTTTTTTAGCAGTAAAAAAGGATGGTGTTGCGGGAGGATTTTTTTTCTCCCGCAACACCACCAGTTTCAAACCGCACGGAGATTTTCACAAGTTAAAAACTTAAATCTTTGCGAACGCCTGATCCAAATCCGCAATAATGTCGTCAATGTGTTCAGTTCCGATTGAAAGACGGATTGTGCTCTGCGTAATTCCCTGGTCGGCAAGTTCCGCCTCGTTCAGTTCGGAATGCGTTGTTGAAGCCGGATGAATCACAAGCGATTTTACGTCGGCAACATTTGCAAGAAGGCTGAAAATCTTAAGGTTGTCGATAAATTTCCAGGCAGCCTCGCGTCCGCCTTTTATCTCAAAAGTAAAGATTGAAGCGCCGCCGTTCGGGAAATATTTTTCATAAAGCGCATGGTCCGGATGACTTGCAAGCGACGGATGATTAACCTTTGCAACTTTTGGATTTTTCGAAAGATATTCAACAACCTTTTTTGTGTTTTCAACATGGCGTTCAATTCTAAGCGACAAAGTTTCAGTTCCCTGAATAAGCGCCCACGCATTGAACGGCGAAATCGCCGCGCCCTGATCGCGCAACAGAATAGCCCGGATGTAAGTTACAAAAGCCGCGCCCGGAACTGCATCCGCAAACGCAACGCCGTGGTAACTTTCGTTCGGCTCAGAAATCGTCTTGAATTTTCCAGTTTTCCAGTTTGTCTTTCCAGATTCAACAATAATTCCGCCCAAAGTTGTTCCATGTCCGCCAATAAATTTTGTGGCAGAATGAACAACAACATCCGCTCCGTGTTCAAGCGGACGAATCAGATATGGAGTTCCAAAAGTATTGTCAACAATAACAGCCAATCCGTATTTGTGGCCAAGCTCAATAAGTGCGTCCAAATCTGGAATATCGGCATTCGGATTTCCCAAAGTTTCCAAATAAAGAACTTTTGTGTTTTCCTTGATTGCCCCTTCAACTTCCTTTAAATTATGAGCGTCAACAAAAGTTGTCTCAACGCCAAACGGCTTTAGAGTGTGCTTCAAAAGATTATAAGTTCCGCCATAAATTGTTTTTTGCGCAACAACATGGTCACCGGCCTGCGCCAAAGCCTCAATCGCATACGTAATCGCAGCCGCACCGCTAGCCACCGCCAAGGCAGCCGAGCCACCTTCCAAAGCAGCAATCCTTTTTTCAAAAACATCCTGAGTGGAATTTGTAAGCCGACCATAAATATTTCCAGCGTCCGCAAGCCCAAAACGGTCAGCCGCATGCTGCGAGTTGCGGAAAACATAAGAAGTTGTCTGATAAATCGGAACTGCGCGCGCATCCGAAGCCGGATCAGCAACCTCCTGTCCAACATGAAGCTGTTTTGTTTCAAAATGTGTATTGTCAAAAATTGCCATAATTAAATTCCTCTTTTTTTATTTTAAATTCAAAGGGGGAAAAGTCCCCCTCGGCAAAACCAAACTGCCGCAAGCGCCAATTAGTTTTTGCCTACCCTCTTTCCTAGGAGCCGCGCTCCTAAAACCACGCTTTAAAAATTGTGAAAAAAATATTTCTATAAAAAACTAAAGAAGGCAACAGGAACGCATGACTCCGTTTCTAAAGTTTTCTCGTACAAGTTTTTCAAAATAAACTTTCATTGCGTTCCTCCTATAAAAAAAGATAAATCAATTTATGCCAAAAGAATAACTGCAAATTACCCATCAAGTCAATAGGTTTTTCGGAAAAATATTGTTTTTTTCAATCTTTAAAATATCAAATCAAATTATTTTAGAGTGCGCAAAACACGAAATCCAATATTTGGATAGCGTAAATTAGGAGCCGTACGACTACGATAAGCAACAGTACACTTTGAATCATCATTTCCTATAGAACCACCACGGTTTACGCGGCTATCACCTGCAGAAACACCAGAGTCTGTCGTACTCATGTAAACCTTCCCATACCAATCGTAACACCATTCCTTTACATTTCCACTCATATCGTAAAGCCCAAGAGAATTCGCAAGTTTTTGTTTTACCTCATGAGTTCTTCCTGAACCATTATCTTTATACCATGCCACATTGCCTATAGCATCACTTCCTGAATACAAGCACTTGCTTAAACCATCGCCATCACTACGTGCCAAACACTCCCATTCCGCCTCCGTTGGCAAGCGGTAACCATTTACATCAAAATTGCAGGAGATTGCATCCCATTTATCGTTTTTAGAGTCTGGACTGCGGTATTTTCCACCAGATAAAACAATACCAGTCCATTTTGAAACATCAGTGACATCAACGCCAGATATTTTCATTGAATAGCAAGGTTCAAAACCTTCTGCAATACTTCTAAGATTGCAGTAAACAATTGCATCATAATAAGATACAAAATATGCTGGATAGTTATTGCCTTTTCCGTAAGTAACATTAGGCTCTGCAGAACTTCCATAATTGCAGTATTTTTTAAACTCTGCCTGTGTGGTTTCATGATTACATACATACAAACTTTTTATTCTTATACTACGCCCCTTTATGAACAGTTCAGACTCCGGCGTAAGATTTGAAACTCCCCCAAACCATGCCCCTGAAACTTTTACAAAGTCAGAAGTGTCAGTCATTGCAACAAAACCTTTAGCCTTTATTCCCGGCGCAGTATAAGCATTATAAAATGAATTTATCGCCTCATCCCTATGAACCGGTTCTACCTGCATCTTGTCTTCAGATATTTTACAAGCCTCATAAACGCTCAAAGGTTTTCTAGCTGTTCTAACCAACGATTTCATCAGCGCATTAAAATCGCCTTTAGTCAATCCATTTGGTCCAACGAAAGAAGCATAGTCATCTCCACATAACTCTTGCATTTTACTGTATTCTGGCTCATAATCCGTAGGCTTAAGATTTTTAAAAACTTCTTGTGCGTTTTTATCTGAACCAATTGCGCTAAGCCAAATATCTGCAAGCCGGGAAAATTCTTCTTTTGTAAGTGTGGATGAATAATTCTTTAAAACTCCGCCATAAGTTATATTTGCTTTTTTTGCAAGTTTTATATTTTTCTGATACACACGTTCTGCGCCGGCAAGATATGAATCCTTAAAATTTACAAATTCCTTTCTGATATAACAAATATAATTTTCCCCAACCTTTAACTGACTCCATTCGGAATTATAATTTTCATCAACAACTACCAGAGCATCTCCTGAAAGAAGCATTGCAAGAGTATTTTCAGGCTTAGAATCATCTGGTTCTGAATATACATAGAACAAATCTTTTTCATTAAAAATATCTCCAGCCACAGCGTTTTTTAATGTTTTATTTTCAAAATCACCAAGATGAGGTCTTTTTACCGACAGAATTTCTTTAGCAGCTCTTTTTTTAATCCACCAAAAGTTACCTTTATATATTACCATGAGATATGGCATTCCTGTATTACACTCAGTCTTCTCTCGAGTAATATAAAGAGTTTCACCCGCCCTCGCAAGCTCAGTATCATAATTAGCATACAAAGTAACATTTTGATCCAGCGTACTGACCCACTTAAACTCATAATCAGGACGAACCAATGTAGACTGAAGAATACCTGAACTTTCTTCAGCAGTTGCAAAAGATAACAATATAATCACCGCGCATATAATAAGAAATTTTGATTTTTTATTAAAATATTTTCTTTTTAAATAAGGATAAACGAACATATTTTGAGAATAACACACAGTATCTCTGAAAGCAAGAAAAACTGAGATTTTCAAATTTCTTTGTAATTTCAAGACCAATAAAAGCGCAGGTGGATTTATACTCTGCGAAGATTTTTAGCTATTTTCCACATCGGATATAAAAATCTCGACATTCTTTCTATATTAAAGTATTCTAAACTTATGAACGAACTACAATTAAAATACGGATGCAACCCGAACCAGAAGCCGGCAAGGGTTTTTATGGAAGACGGAACTGATTTGCCAATCACAGTTTTAAACGGAAAACCTGGATATATCAATTTGCTGGACGCATTGAACGGCTGGCAGCTTGTAAAAGAATTAAAGGAAGCAACAGGACTTCCTGCCGCAACATCATTCAAGCACGTTTCCCCTGCCGGTGCCGCAGTCGGAAAACCACTTTCAGACACTTTGAAGAAAATTTATTTTACAGATGGCGTTGAGCTTTCTTCTTTGGCTTCGGCCTATGCTCGTGCCCGCGGGGCGGACAGAATGTCCAGCTTCGGCGATTTTATTTCTCTTTCAGACGAATGTGACGAGGCGACAGCCCTTCTTATAAAGAAAGAAGTTTCAGACGGAATAATCGCACCAGGATATTCAGAAAAAGCACTGGAAATCCTTAAGGCAAAGAAAAACGGAAACTACTGCGTAATCCAGATTGACGCAAACTACGTTCCAGCCGCACTTGAAAAAAAGCAGGTTTTTGGCGTTACTTTTGAACAGGGACACAACTTCCTTAAAATCGACGAAAACTGCCTTTCAAATATCGTTACAAAAAACAAGAAGATGAGCGAAGAAGACAAAATGAATCTTGTGATTTCGCTGATAATCCTGAAGTACACACAGTCAAATTCAGTTTGCTACGTAAAAGACGGTCAGGCAATCGGAATCGGAGCCGGTCAGCAAAGCCGCGTTCACTGCACAAGACTTGCAGGACAAAAAGCGGACAACTGGTGGTTACGCCAAAGCCCGCAGGTTCTTGGACTTGAATTTGTTGACGGAATCAAACGCGCAGACCGTGACAACACAATCGACGTATACATCGGCGAAGAATACGAAGACGTTCTTGCAGAAGGAAAATGGCAGAAATTCTTTAAGACAAAACCTGCTGTTTTCACACGCGAAGAAAAACGCGAATGGCTCGACAAGAACACAGACGTTGCAATCGGCTCAGACGCATTCTTCCCGTTCGGAGACAACATTGAACGCGCGCGCAAATCCGGCGTAACAGTAGTTGCCCAGCCAGGCGGCTCAGTCCGCGACGACCAGGTAATCCAGACTGCAGACGCATACGGAATGGCAATGGCGTTCACAGGAATCAGACTGTTCCATCATTAATTTGAAAACAGGCTGAATTACATTTTGACAAATACGGCTGGTCAAGGCACGCTTACACTCAAGACCTTGACTCAGCCGTTTTTAAGGTTTGTATAAACCTTAAATCATGATTTGTCAAATATATAAACTTTAAAAATTTCCAACCATTTTCTTTACAAATGCAACTTTTTAACATATATTGTAAATATGAACACAGTAGCAATGAACATAAGAGTTGATAAAAATCTAAAGGAACAGGCGACAGAGCTTTACAACGATCTGGGGCTTTCGCTTTCTAGCGCAATCAATATGTTCTTGCGGCAGTCAGTCAGGGAAAACGGACTGCCGTTTAAGCCGCAGCGGATTAGACGCAAGAGCGAAATTGAACTTGCCTCCGAAGAAGCCGACCAGCTTATGAACAATCCGAATGCGAAAACGTACGAAACGCCCCAGGAACTTTGGGATGAAATCGGCTTATGAGCGAAAATTTTTACAAATATAAAACGCGAGCCACAAAGCGATTCAAAAAACACGCAAAACTCATAAAAAAACGCAGTGTGAAAGATTCTGAAAAGCTGAAAGACGCAATCGAAATTCTTGCAAAAGGCGAAAAACTTCCCGAACGATTCCGCGACCACGAGCTTACAGGAAACTTAAAAGGTAACCGCGAGTGCCATATTCTGACAGATTTGCCTTTGATTTACAGGATTTTCAACGACATTCTGATTCTTGAGCTTGTTGACACCAGTAGCCACGCGGATCTGTTTGGAATGTAATTTTACAACTTTACCAATCTCAATTGTCTGTCGTAAAAACAAGCCTTCAGAAATTGAATTTAATATAAAATTTATATGCTACCAAATTTATTTATAGCTAATTTATTATAATAAAGAGATAACTTGTATTACCAATAATTTTATACTTTTAATCCTGTTCATCCCAATAATCCATTCTACAATGATTAGATCTTCAATACAAATAATCTAATAGAAGTTTCTGCTATCTCTTTCATTATTTCAAACATTTCGGCAACAGACCAAGGTTCTTCTCTAAAATACATTGAAACCGGCGCAAACGAGTTTACATTCGCATTTCCTTCTTTTTTGTAAACATATATTTGATTCAGATTGTAAAATTCGTTCATCATAACAACTTTAGAACGAACAGTTCCCGTTTCTTCTGTTTCCAATGCAAAATCGCAACCCCAGCCAAAACAAACAAAAGGAGTGATTTCCTCGTAATTCATCATTGTTCTGATTCCGATTAAATTTTTTCCTAATCTTTCAATTGCATTTCCTGTTGCCTGTTTCGATTTTCCTTCTTTTAATCTTTCTTTGTTTGTTCCTTGCCGCTTTATTTCTGCAATTACAAGAGGAAATTTTTCTTTATTTTTAACAAGGTAAAGAATTCCTCCATCTGGAATAATTGTTCTGTCTGCGAACTCATAATTAAATTCTTTTCTGACACCTTTGCGTTTTATAAAATCTATCATATATTTTACTTCTATTTGATGAGAAAATTCCAAATCGCAATCTGAAGCAAAATATGAAGCAAACTTTTTTTTATTTCTTAAATAATCCATGACCATCGCCATTGATTTATAAACATCTTTGTCATCGTGTTTTGATTTTTCATTTTTAGGTTTATGCTGTTCTGTCCTTTTCCTCAAACTGTCATGCTGTGTCATATCAAACTCCTCGTGATTATTTTTCCAAAACAAACAAATATTCAGAAACGTGAATATCTCTGCTTCTTAGATTTCTGCTGCCTCTAAATGTATTGTAGGTTATTTCAACAGTTTTTAATTTTCCATATTTTTTGAGCATTTCCGACATTTCATTAAAACTTATAAAGCCTTCGGAGTTATATGAAATCACAATGAATTTTGAATCTAAATTTGAAACAATTTCTTCCATCGATTTCAATGCTGAATAAGGTTTATTAAATGCAGAACGATTCCAATCTTGCGTAATTCCACTTATTTTGCTGATTTCTACATCAAGTTTATTTTTTAGAATCAAATTTAACATAAAATAATTTGAGCCATAGGGATGCTGGTTGTAAGGAGGGTCAAGATACGCAACATCCAAGTTTTTTAATTCTTTTGAAAGTAGAACAGTATCTTTTTGGTAAATTTCTAACTCTGACTCAAAGTCGCTGAACACAGGTTCTTTTAATTCTATTTTTCCGAAAATTCTTGTAAGAGCGTTTTTGCCTGTCGCCCCAAAACAACCGATTCCTGTGTTCTTATCTTTATAAAATCCTTTGAAAACTCCGCTTGTATTAACATGAATTGAGGCCTCTGTTATTAATGGTGCTAAAAAGAATTTTTTTAATTTTTCATCAAGTACAATTTTATCAACAAGAGTTCTATATGTATCGATTAAAACCGCATTTTCATGTGTATAAAAAACTCTTTCACCTTTTTTTATATTATTATCATCTTGTGGAGCATAATTCATAGAAATTATGCCTTGAAATTTCTCTAGCTGGCAAGATTCTTCTATTTTTTTACGAAGATATTCACATTCTGCTTTAGGAAAATCTTTCTTATTAATTAAATAACAGCTATTTATCACAGAAGAATAATTTTCTAAATCGTTTACAATCAATTTCGATGAGTATTTCTTTAACATTCTTGCAACAATTCCAGACCCAGAAAACAAATCTGCACAAACAAGTTTTTCTTTGTCTAGTTTCATAGAAATTAATTCAATTTCTTTTTCAATTTTTCCGATTAGTCTTCTTTTATTTCCAAGATAAGTAATTATTTGAGTTGTTAAAAAATCTTTATTTTCTTCTATTTGAATATTTTCACAGTTTTGCATAAAATTTAATATTTCCATTTTATAAGATAATTTTTGAAATTTCCACATATTAAATGCTTTAGTTGAAAATTTTCATAATTATAAAAAGATGAACTTTTGGAAGAATGTTGTTTCTGAATTAGAATATAAAAATATAGATAGAAAAGAACTCGCTCTAAAAGCGGATTTTAATGTTTCAAATATAAGCAAAGGAATTCGTGAAAATAATATTCCATCTGCAGATACCGCTGTAAGAATTGCGAAAGTTTTAAATACCTCTGTTGAATATTTAGTTACAGGGATTCAAGAAAATAATAGCGATAATACAAAAAAAGATTTTGCAGATTTTCAAGAATACCGTAGTTTTATAAAAAAATTAAAGACACTTTCAGAAAAAGAAATTCAGGCTATTATTACGTTGGTAGATAAATTAAGTGACTAAAAAGCTCACGATGGAGTTATAGACTATGCTGAGCCTGCGAATTAAATATTTTTTGTTTATATTGTTCATTGCCGCCGGAAATTTTTGTTTTGCAAAAACAGTTTTGTTGAATCTTGATTATGACACAGAGTCAGAGATTGACCATAAAATTCAGTCATATTTTTGGGATGATTATGATTCTTCGCGTTTGGAAAAGAAAATTGTGGATGCAGATTTGCAATGCACTTATGTTTATTATTTTTATAAGCCATCTGTAAATTTTTCCGTTCCGGCGCAAAAAGATTCAGGATTTCGCCGGGAAAATAAAAAAGAGGATATGATTTTTTGCTTGGCTTTCCGAAAAATCAACAATCAGAATTTTGAAGATGATATTTTGCTGATAAACAAGGATGAAAAAGGTGTTTTTTCATGGGGAAGAAAATGTCTGGTTTTTCCGTATGAAAATGCAGGGCAAAAGATTTTTTATTTGTGGAATGGTTCTGACTGCGGTTATGCAGGTGACGGCTTTTATCCTGTTGCTGTAAACAAAGATGAATTTTTTATTCTTGGCTCAACAGAAACTGTGGAAATTTATGGAAACGGAACGACAAGGCTGAAAAAATTAAAAATTGATGAGAAGTTAAAGGTTCTTTCAAATGTTGAATTGAATAATTTTTCTTCTGCAAAAATAAAACAGTTAAGAAACATAAAATATTCTTTTAAAAACTGTAATTCAAAAGAAAAAACACCTGTATTTGACTATTTTTCAGCACAAAATTATTTTCCTGCAGGTCGTCTTGAATTTTTTTCGCTTCAAAAAAAATATTCCCGCGTTGAATTTGAAACAAAGAAAATTTTTGGTACAGAAGTTGTCTTTATGGAAGATATATTTCCTGTGAAAGACAAGCCGCCTGTAAAATTCAGTACAGTCCGCTTCTCAGAAAATGGAGTTGAAAGAAAAATGCAAAAAAGAGTCCTGGAGTAGTGAGAACTTAAAGATATAAATGGAAATTATGCGTCAAGTGAAGCTGATAATCCACTTAGAATTTTGGGGTATTAAATGAAAAAAATATCAGTAATTTTATTAATCTCATTGTTTTTTTCAACGTTTGTTTTTTCTCAAAATGAAGAGCCTGTTATTTTATCTGCTGAACAATTTACAGTAAAAGATAAAAACGGCAATACTTTCTATTTAAAAATGCCGGTTAAAGAGGTTTTAGACATTCTGGGAGAACCCAAAAAAAAGATAAATCTTTGGGGAATCTATCCACAGGCAAGTTGCGCTTATTATCAAATTGAGTATGATGGAATCCTTTTTAAGTATTTTGACGTTGACGATTATATTTCGACCATTTGGGTGAACAGTCCTGAATATTCTATATCAAATCTAACCATTAATTCTTCTTTAGAGTTGATTGAAAAGACTTTTGAAAAGCTGAACAGCTATCAGCATGAGTATAATAATATAAGACTTCAAAAAAGACATAAATTCCACATTTTTAATACATTAGGAACGAATTTGTCTTATAGGGAGCATACTGTTAATTATTATTATGTAGTAGGTTTTGATTTTCCATTAGATTCAGAGATTTGCGATTTTTTCTATGTTGAGATTCCGTTTGGAGAGGATTAGAAAACATAACATAAATTGATGGCACTTGATGCTGTTTAATGGTAGTTGTAAAACTTTATTCAGAATGATAAAAAAAGAACGAACCCCATTAAACAACTTGTTCAAAAGGTCCGTTCTTTTCCGTGCTATATTATGCTACGGATTTTACCTCTGGCGTCAGGCCATGTTGACCTTGCACAGCTCATTTGTTGAATATGTATACGACTTGTCTTTTTGCAGAATTCCGCTTTTGTGGAAAATCAGATACTTTTTTCCGGCTTCAAGTGACTCTGGAATAAAAAATTCAAGGTTTTTATGCGTGTTCCGTGTAATTACCGGGCTTTTTATCCATGACGCCTCATCCTTTGGATATGCGCCATCATCTTCGCACTGGGCAAAAAACACACCGCACTCATCACCAGCCATCTTAAGCTTTGAACCTTCAAGTCTTAGAACTTTTCCGCATGTCGCAGTTCCATCAGTTTTCTGGCTGAATAAATCCGTCAGAAGCTCCACCTTCGGAGATGAATCCGCCCAGGTTATTTTTCTGATTTCAACTTTTTTTACAGCATCGTTCAGTTCTTTTGAAGCTGTGAACCTTACCATGATTTTTTCTATAGTTGCAGTCTCGTTTGTTGTGCCTTTTACACCGCTTGCCGCAAGGTAAAGTGTTCCCAAATCAAAAAGATTTACACTTTCCGCCTGGGTCGCGGCCTCTATGACCTCTGCCTTGTAAAGAGAAAGAATATGCTTTGCCACAATCGCATTGATTCCAACATCCTTTTTCTGCATACGGGCAATCATATGGTCAACCGTTACTGTTTCCCGGTCAAAACGCGCGTAATATTCACTTCCATTTTCAAACTTGTTTTTATACAAAGTCAAGTTACCTTTGCCGTCTTTATCTACATATGTAATATTCGTAGTTTTCACAGGCTTTACCTCTACTTGTGTTTAGAATTTTGCAGTTACCTAAAAATATGACGGTAACCATTAAAAAAACAGATTTTTCTTTTCAAAAATAAAAGAAATCCGTTGACCCAAAACGCCAAGCAAGGATAAAATCTAACAGATATGTCCTTGTGGCATTTCTTTCTGTATTTGCCCCCAAACTTTTGCTCTAAGCACGCCAATGTTTCAGCAAAAACTTGGGGGCTTTTTATTTTGTTTCCATAGCAACACCTCCTTTTCAAAAGATTTTTTATCTGCCATCACGTTTTGGATTATAATAATCTCCAACAACATGAGTATCAGCAGACTGTCCAGTTTTTTTTGCAGAAAAACCGTTTTCATCTGTGTTAATATAATCTTGAATCGTCGATTTTACAGAAGAAGAAAGTTTCACAAGACTACTAGAATCTGCCGCAACAGTATACAAATCATCAACCTGGGCATAGAGTCTCGACTTTTCGTCAACCGCACACACTTGCTCCACAACAAAACCATTTTCATTCTTTGATGTAAAATAGAGCTCATAACCATTAGAGCCTGATTTAAAATTCATAATTTTCATCAAGTAAAAGCCCTTGCCCATAATAACAGTTTTATAACAGTCATCTGAAATTGCAATATTCTGATTTGAACATGACACACGATTATAGTCATAAATATCTTTACAAAAGAGCGGATGGCGACTCTGAAAATCAACATCGTCCAGACGTTCCTTTGTCTGACAGTCCCAATGTATTATTTCCTGCGAAGAATCTTTTTCAACTTTATCAAAAAATGTCGAAAGAAATCTTTCATTAGGTGTAAGTCCAGTCAAATCTGTAGAGATAAGAGTATTTACAGAGACTTTTAAAATGTCTGCAACTCCACAAATCACATCCATGATTGAAGAAGAAGTTTTTCCATCCTCATTCGCAAGCCGCGAAAAATATCCTGCACTGACTTTAACCTCTTCCTCCAATGCTCCAATCTTTATATTTTTCTGTTCAGCAAGATATTTTATGTTACGACCAAATAATGCCCTATTGAAATTTGACATAAAAGCCTCCTTTTATTTGAAATAAAATTCAATATTTTTTAACACTTGAATTTTATTTCAAATACATCACAACAATAGCAAAAAGTATTTTATTTGTCAAATTTTTATTAATAAAATTCTACTTTTTTTAAGATTTGAATTATTTTTCAAAAATCATTTTTTTTGCATATAATCAATTACAATCTACTGCCGCATTTCAAAGTAAATTACTAACGCAATCCGGATTCAAATACTACGCTTTTCAGTTCAAATTACGTCGTTGTTCAGAACAAAATACTCTAGTAATCACTATTTAAATGCTCCAGTAACACGAACAAAAATGCGGTAGCTTTCAACATCGAATTGCTAGCGCAAACAGGTTTTAAATGCCAGAGAAACATGAGTCTAAAAAAGAAAGAAGCTAAATCCGTATTAACAACAGATTTGTTAAAAACAAAAGGGGCTGCCCCATAGTTTTTGGGGCGCCCCTTGTACAGCTAAAAGCTAATGTCTAGCAACTGCTGATTTTACACGCTTTTGATTGCGATTCGTTTTGGTGCTGGCAGAGCTTTACGCGGCATTGTTACTGTAAGAACACCATTTTTTACTTCGGCAGAAACTTTTTCGGCTTCAACATCTTCTGGAAGTGTAAAGCTTCGGCTGAATTTCTGGAAAGAGCGTTCTTTTACAAGCCACTTGCCTTCTTCTTTCTTTTCAGATTTTTCTTCGTTTTCCTTTTTGTTTTCTGAAGAGATTGTAAGGACATTGTGGTTAAGCTCAATGTTCACGTCTTTATCTGTTTTTCCAGGCATATCCATTTTTAATGTGTAAGCATTAGAATCTTCTTTTATATCTACTTTAGGAGCCTGAAAAACTTTTTTTAAGTTGATAGATGGCATCATGTATCTGTCATCCGCAAAATCACCAAACAAGTCATTGAATAAAGCTAATTCGTTCATATAATGCCTCCTACGCGAATTATTTGCGGCTGGTCTTGATTCCAGCCTTCACTAATATATTATGCAAGTTCTGTGCCAAGTAAAAAAAATCGCACAAACCCTTCGCAAATCGTAAATCCGCTTACACTTTTATCATTTTCTCTGAAAAAAAATTGAAATTCGGCTGATTTTGAGTATTTTTTGCGCAGTTTTTGGAGTATGTCAGCTAAAACTGAATATTTTTTGTTCAAAATTTGTCTTTTTGTTTTGGAAGTGATTTTTTTTTAATCTGAAAACTTTTATAATAGAAGAAATTGGACGGGGTTTTGTTGTACGTAAACTACCGAGTTTGCTTTACAAACTCGCGGGGTGCCCCCGCTAGAAGGGGTAGGCGAAAACCGCAGGGTTGAGCCGAGGGGAATACTTTCCCCCTTAAATAAAAAAAGAGGAAAATATGAGCGTAAAAATTTTTATAGATGGAAAAGAAGGCACTACGGGGCTTAAGATTTTTGAGCGTTTTGCAAACCGAACTGACATTGAGATTCTGCAGATTGACGAGGAAAAACGCAAGGATGTTGCCGAGCGCGCAAAAATGATTAACGCGAGCGACTTTACATTTTTGTGCCTGCCGGATGCGGCGGCTATTGAATCGGCTGAACTTTGCACAAATCCAAAAACCGTGATTATTGACGCTTCCACAGCGCACAGGACAAATCCATCTTGGGCTTACGGATTTCCGGAACTGGACAAATCGTTCCGCCAGAAAATCATGTCCTCAAACCGGATTGCTGTTCCGGGCTGCTACGCATCGGGCTTTGTGGCTCTGGGCTATCCGCTTGTAAAATCTGGAATCATGCCGGCTGACTATCCGGTTGTGATTCACGCGGTTTCTGGTTATTCTGGGGCAGGAAAAAAAGCAATCGCGCAGTACGAGGCGAAAGACAGAAATCCGGAGCTGGACTCACCGCGGCTTTACGCATTGACGCAGTCGCACAAACATCTTCCTGAAATGAAAAAAATCGCAGGTCTTGATTTTGAGCCGATTTTTAATCCTTACGTATGTGACTATTTTCAGGGAATGACTGTAACGGTCGGCCTGCACGCGCGTCTTTTGGCAAAAAAAGTTGGTGCGCATGATGTGTGGGAAATGATGAGCGAACACTACAATGGCTGCAATTTTGTAAAAGTGGCAGGCTTCATGGGCGAAGGCACGCTGACGGAACAGTTTATCGCGGCAAATACATTGGCCGGCACAAACAACATGCAGATTTTTGTTTACGGCAATGACGAGCGAATCATGCTTACAAGCCGTTTTGACAACCTTGGAAAGGGCGCAAGCGGAGCGGCAGTCCAATGCCTGAACATAAGAATGGGAATTGACGAGACAACTTCTTTGGTTTAAGAGTAAATTACCCAAATGTCGAGTTTTTATCCTGAATAGTCAAATTGAATAGGCGGGAAGAAAAAGAGGGCATTTTTTTCTTAATATTCTTTCAACTTTTGTTGTGTTTCTATTGACAGTAACATACACTATTTCTATAATGTTTCTATTCGTAGAAACAAAAATTCAGACAAGCAAATATTTTCTGGATTTTTTTGGAGATTGATATGTTATATGAAGTTCTTCCAGGAGACAGATTTACTCCTTTTTCTTTGGCAAAAAAATTCAACGCAAAGGCTGTTCTTGAATCAGCAAATTTTTCTTCGGGCAAAGACCGCTATTCAATGATTATGCTTGATGAGGCGTTCCGGGTTATTCAGGACGAAAACGGAATTGCAATCGTAATCAACGGTGAACGCCGCCCGATTTACGCAATGAAAGGCGACATTCTTGACGTTCTTGCAGAAATCGCGGCGGAAAATCCGGCGGAAGAAGGTTTTGACTTGCCTCTTCCGGCTGCCGGAATGGGCTACCTTAGCTACGAATTCTGTGCAAAATGCGACACGATTCATCTTCAAAAGCAGGAAGACCAGCTGAAAATTCCAGAAAGCGCATTTGTTGTGGGACATACTTTTATAATTTTTGACCATTTCTATGAAAAAATCTATATTTGCGCGCAGAATTACAAAGAACATCAGATTGATTTGAAATCCGCAATCGAAAATATCAAAAAACGTCTTTCTGACTTGGATTTTTCTTATCTTGCCGAGCCTGAAACAAATTACGAGACAACAGTTCTTACAGATGAAGTGCAGAGCAAAAAAGAATACTGCGAAAAAGTCGAGGCGTTGAAAAAAGAAATTTACGCCGGAAATATTGTCCAGG
>OQVN01000164.1_pt1 | contig 25911 bp, 26 predicted proteins | sample 1691621 | NCBI WGS metagenome assembly OQVN01 (sample SAMN03418278, study PRJEB22391) | human gut metagenome | biome: human-gut; feature: organic feature; material: feces | host: Homo sapiens | place: Tanzania | collected 2013-01 | reverse complement strand
GTATAAAAGTTAAAAAACTCCATAACGAAATTGTTGAATACAAGAAGAGAAGAAATTTGGAGTATAATCGTAAGGAGAAATTAGAGTCATTAGTACAAGAATTAAACTCTCTGAACCGTGAAATTGAGCAGGGAAATGTTATTTGTGCAAAATGCGGTAGTGATAAAATAATATATAAGAGCAAGGGAATGTCTTTTGAAGTAAGTAATTCTTATGTCAGAAAGCAAGTTTTGTCATCAATAGCATATCAAATATCGCAGAAAGAAGAAATTATCCGTGAATATTCGTATCAGTTACAACAGTTGCAAGATGAGTTAAAGAAGATACAGCAAGAGGTTCCAGTGGAATTACATAGAATATTGCTGTTTTCCGAAATAATTTTGTCCGAAATTGACTACGATAATAAACTTAAGGATCTTTGTGAGCAGCTGGAAGTGTTACAAGCTAATGACAAAAGTATAAGTGATTCTGCAAAAGAAGCAAAACAAAAATGCAAAGAAATGAAGGAAGATATAGTTTCTCGAATGAATAAACTTTACAGAGAAGTTGATCCACAAGGTAGAACATTTTTTGATGATATCTTTACAAAGAGAGATGAAACATACTCCGGAAGTGAGGAACAGGAATATTATTATTCGAGAGTATTGGCTATCAATTATTACTTTAATTATTCCTATCCTTTGTTGATTGATTGCTATAGAAGTGATGAGATTTCTTCACAGAAAGAAGATATAATGATAAAGAATTTCATTTCCAGAAAAAAACAGGTTATTATTACATCCACTTTGAAAAAGGAAGAGTATACTGCTAACAAATACGACCAATATAAAGGCAATGCCAATGTCATTGATTATAGTAATAACGAATCAAGTAAACTCTTGCAATCACAGTACATAGCAAGATTAGGGGCTATTGTGGAATCTTTCGGGTAATTTTTAATTAATTTGAAATGTTTTTGTGGAAAATAGGTTGAATTATGTCGATAAATAACTTAAAATTAAATAACACTTAGTTGGAACAACGCAGAAATGCTTGCATAAGATACAGCATAGTGCTACAATGATACACATGGTTGAGTTTTCATTGTATCTATGCTATTTAATTTGCTTGCACATACTTTATTTAGCATATTAGAAAGAGAGAATTATTATGTATACTTTAAAAGAAAAAACGAAAGACATGGCATCTTTTACCATTGGCATAGAAATGGAAAAATTTGTAAATTTAGACTTTGATGATGAAATAGTATATATTAATCGTTATGGTCAGACTAAGTGTGCCTTTTTGCCAGAAGACGATGATAGAATTAGTGGTCGTGGAAATCCATTATTAGCAAGAAATGAATTTTTGACTATGGATGAAGTAGATAAAGAACTCGCTGGAGAAGAAATGTAATGGATGATAGGAAAATGATTTACAATGATGCTGATATACAACAAGAAATAAAAGAAATATATTTACAGTATCATAATTCGATAAAGATTTTTATTGGTCAACTGGAAGTTTTGCAAAATAAATTTCCAGTTGAAATTTTGAATGAAATAAGGGCTGTATTTTCGCATATAGCAAAAGTTTATGCATTCGATAATGAAGAGATAGCTAGACATAATATCGAAAAGGCAAAGAGCCATATTAAAAGGGCACAGTTGGATGCTTTTAAATATATGTGTTACGCGTATAGTAAATTCTACAAAGAGTTTCGTGATTTGTATAAGAATGTAGATTTGTCCTATGTAAATAATGGTGAATTTATCGTGGAATTATCCAATACATACGCAGTAGCACTTAAAAAAGCTGAGGAAGCGAGAATAGTAGAGGCTAAGGCAGATAATGGAATTGAAGCATATGAAGTGTATGAAGAATCTTATTATGAATATGCTAAGTTATATAAGTTAATTATTGATAATTTGCCTATAATGGAAAAATTGCAACAAAAGGAAATGTTGCAACGAGAAGAGGTAAATGGTAAGTTGGATTCGCTTCAAGCCAGTAATGCAGAATTACAAGAAAAGTTATCTGCGTTACAGGCAGAAAATGAGCAGGAAAAAAAGAAGAATAAGATTATCACATGTATATCGATAGTTCTTGGAGTTGCATCGGTTGTTTTAGGAATAATGGCTTTTATATAAAAGCTATTATTCAGTGATGAGAAGAGAATAAAAGTGCTTCAGCTATAGATGAATAATAAACTCAAGCACTTTTATTTAAAAGGCTTCCAAACTATCCCTCCGCATCCACCCATGCTTGCATTTCGCCATTCAGCGCAAGTTTTGCATATTCCAGTGGATTGTCAATCGCCAGAGCATTTGAGCACCTCTGGGAATTAGGGGGTGTCCGTATCCCAAATTCAGCCTGATTGCAATCAATCCGGAGGATGTAGCCGTCATAGTGGTTAATGTCGATACTGTTGTGCATCGGGTTATATTCTACGTGTATCAATTTCATTGTTATCAGTCCTTTCGTTTGAATTGGACGTAAAAAGCCCATGGGCTTATTTTGGACTTGAAAAACTTTCGAAATAGATATAATAATCACAAAATGCACCATTCCATAAAATAAAACATCACTAGAAATATTCAGAACAATACAAATTGTGATATTAACAGTCGTGTTGCTACTATCATCGAGTAATTACTTGTTGGTAGTGTAAATATCTAGTAAATTCAAGGGTTTCCGAGATTTCTCGGAAACCCTTTTTTACAGTTTAAAAGTATGTTATAGTAGGATTAATTGATGTAGTGGTGCCAAGTCATAATGTAGATGGAAAAGGATTTTTATGATGAAAATAGAAACAGAGCGATTATACATCCGCCATTTTGTGAATGAAGATGCTTCAACATGCTTCGAGGGATGGGGGACAGATGAGCATTTGGGTGATTTTATAATGGGATATCCAATGAATATGGATCAGATGAATTCTTTTGTAAATGCTATGGTGAAAAATACGAATGCATGGGTAATTGTTGAAAAAGAAAGTGGTGCATGTATAGGATATATATCTTTTGATATACCATATCAAGAATTAAGGATTGGTGAAATTGGTTATGTTATTGGTGAAAAGTGGCATGGTAAAGGTTATGGCACTGAAGCTGTAAAAAAGATGATTTCAGAATACTTGTCAAAAGATAGACTGTATCTCATTGAGGCAAAATGTAATATAGATAATAAACCTTCGCTTAATCTGCTTGAAAAGGTAGGTTTTATTAAGGATGGGGTTTTAAGGAAAAGAAGAATTGATAAAAACACAGGGGAATATAGGGATTTGGTTGTTTATTCAATTACTACAAATGATAAATAAGCAACATGTTTATCGGGAGGAGAGTGTACGCTAATGAAAAATGAATTTTTAGAAGCATTAGGAAGTAATAATGCGAATAATAACACAGATTTATCATTGTATAGTAGATTTGTTGGAAATTGGTCGTTTACAATGACTACATATGATGAAGAGGGGAAGATTGAAGATACAAAAGAAGGTGAGTGGCTTTTTTCATATGTCATGGATGGGTATGGAATTCAAGATGTCTTCATTTGTCCCAAAAGAGGAGAATGGACAGAGGAAGATACTTTATACGGAGATTATGGAACAACAATACGAGTTCCAATGATAGATAATTCAAAAAAGTGGAATATAGTGTACGTTTCCAAATGGAGTGTTGATAGGTTAATCGCCGAAGAATTGGAGAATGATATTATACAAACAGGGATTAATAAAGATGCGAACGATACAACTATATGGCAATGGAATTTCAAAAATATTGAGAAGGATACATTTAGTTGGGAAAGTATCTATTCAAAAGATTGTGGAAAGACGTGGAAATATGCAACAAAGGTAGAAGCTAAAAGAGAAATGTAAATTAAATGATTTGAATAATAAATGTATTCTAAACTGTACCTAATATGTTTTCTACCACAAAAGGTGCAAAATGGGGTAGGAAATGAAGTGATGGGGTAGAATATGTAATTGACATAGCGGTCTGAATGGCATATTATTCATACAAAGGTCTCCATTCACCTTATGGTTTTGAACTATAGAAGAGATGAACATTAAAGAAATTATTATGTTATAGTTTGGACTGGTCGAAAGACCTGAAAAACTCAGGAGGCACACAATGGTTAAACACATTATTTTATGGACACTAAAGGACGAGTACACGCAGGCACAGAAGGAAGAAATACGCGCCGGCATAAAGGAAGGCCTAGAAGGACTTAAGGGACAGATTCCGGGCATGCTTGATATTTCCGTGCGAATAGATTATCTTCCGACATCTACCGTAGATGTGATGCTTGATACAACATTTGAGGATGCTGATGCACTTGTTGCATACGCAAAGAACCCTAAGCATGTTGCTGTGGCAGATACCAAGGTGAGACCATTTACTGCAAATAGGGCGTGTATGGATTTCGAGGTGTAATAAGCGGGGAATTAGTGTATTTGACTATAAATCGTTTCTAAAATTAGACGATATGTCAAAAATGACGAATATTGTCAAATTATCATTGAAATAGTACTATGGTAATGATATAATAATCTTACTGTATAGAACGAAACCTAAATAAGAAAGGGAGAATTACATATGGGTGAGGAATCTAAAAGCAAAATAATGGAAATGCCACTTCAGCAGAGACTGAAATATGGCTATAAGAAAGTATTGGATATGCTGCTTGTATCAGGAGGTATATCAATTGTAGCAATTTTACTGGTTTATTTTGGTGCAAAGGCTAATATCTTTGGTGCCGAGTCAGGAACAGTTGCTATGTTTTTCCTGATTATAGGACTGGCTAATGTAATAATAGTGGGAATTGTAGCCACAATGATTGCCAAAAAAATCAGTAATCAGGTTATTGATTCTGTGCTTGAGCCATTACAGCAGATTGAGGTAGTGGCAGGAGAGCTTGTTAATGGAAATCTTCACAGCAATCTGGAGTATCATTCAGATGATGAGATTGGCAAGCTGGCACATGACCTTAGAAAGTCTATCAGGACACTTGGCTCATATATTGATGATATCGACCTGACTATGAGACAGTTTGCTGATGGCAATTTCAACTTCAAGCCACAGGTGGAGTGGAAAGGCGATTTTGTAGGAATTAAGGAATCAATCGTTGCTTTCGAGGAGAGCATGTCAGATACAGTCAGTGGTATTCAGAGAGCTGCCAATGAGGTTTCAAACGGTGCTGGGCAGGTAGCTGCCAGCTCTAGTGACCTTGCGCAGGGCGCAACAGACCAGGCCGCTGTTGTTGAGGAGCTTACAGCCACACTTGCTTCTGTAGCGGATCAGGTAGCTGAGAATGCCGAGCATGCAAAGGAAATCAGCCAGAAGGTTGATGGACTCGGAACAGAGATTATGGATAGCAACGGACAGATGCATGAGATGGTTACATCCATGAATGAGATAAATGAGGCGTCACAGGAGATTGGTAAGATTATCGCAACAATCAATGAGATTGCATCACAGACAAACCTTCTTGCACTCAATGCTTCAATCGAGGCAGCCAGAGCAGGAGAGGCAGGAAAAGGCTTTGCAGTTGTAGCAGACCAGGTTACTGTACTTGCTGAGCAGAGTGCAAATGCTGCTAAGGAGTCAGCAGCTCTTATTGAGTCTTCAGTCAAGGCTGTTGAAAAAGGAATGGTTATTGCAGGCAAGACAGCATCACAGCTTGAGGAGGTTGCAGGCAATTCCAAGACTATCACAGATGAGGTTAATGGAATCGCAGAGACACTTGAGACACAGACAGATGCTATCAAGCAGATTAATAATGGCGTAGAGCAGATTAACGATGTAGTTCAGACTAACTCAGCTTCTTCACAGGAGTGTGCAGCTGCAAGTCAGGAGATGAGCAGTGAGGCAGAGAGCTTAAATGAGCTTATCCGTCATCTGAGAGTTGCTGAGCAGTAAGCATATTATATTGAATAGAATTATTGATGGTCACAATCAGCAGTGATTTGATGGTAACCGGATGTTACTGTTAAGGCTGAGGTGTGAAGCAGCAATATTAATATCCCCACGTTTATTTCCATGTATATGGCGAAAAACGTGGGGATATGTTATTATATGAGTATGACATTAAAAGATAGAATACCAAAAGAATTTTATAGCTTATTCCGCACGAAAAATATGGATGCATACATGCAGATTGTTGTTGCGTTATATGAGGAGAATAACGAGGTCTATGCATCACTTGGGCTGACACGGGAGGAGTGTCAGATAATCATAGCGGATACCATATCAAAAACAGGCATTGTATGGCAGACTGATTATACTGAAGAAGAGAGTGATGAAGATAATGGCAGCATGGATAATCATGATGATGATAAGCTTGATTTTGAAATTGATGATATGTATGACCAGACCAGCTTCGCATACACCTTGACACCATCTGCCATACTGGGCAGGCTTATAAAGTGGGGCTGGATTCGGAGTGATTTTGATGAAAAGCTCAACACATATGTGATTGCATTTCCTCAGTACAGCCAGATGTATGCAGAGCTGTTTAAAAAGCTCCTGGTGGATGATGACAGCAGGGAACGTGAGAGTATTCTGGCTGTTTACAGTGCGCTTTTTACATATTTTTCAGACCCGGAGAAAAACAATGATATTTTGAAAAATGCGTTGTATACGTCAAAAAATCTTGGCCAGCTTTTATCAAATATGCAGGATGGCATGAGGGCATATTTTGATGAGCTGTCACGTATGAAGGATTTTATCGGTATACAGAAGGTGCTGATTAAGGAAATCAACAACAGTGACAGCAGACGTTATGCCATCCTTACGACCACGGACAGCTTTTATCGTTACAAGGAGGCTGTAAAGGAGCTTATCAGCAAAATCCTCAATCAGAATGATGACAGAAGGGCTGAGCTTGAGGGGATTCTTAAGCAGACTACACCCGGTACATTTGAGAGAAAACGCTATGAGTACAGCGTGGAGTACTGCGATAAGGCAAGTGAGCTTGTATATAAGGTGGAGCATGAGTTTGACCTGATTGAGAGAAAGTATAACAAGCTTATTGAGCAGAAGACGATTTTTGCAAAGAGGGCGCTTGCAAGGATACACTATATCCTGCAGGAGGGCGCAGATGACGAGGATAATATAGTCAAGCTCATTAACCTGATAGATAAGAGTGATAAAACAGATGAGATACTTGGGGAGCTTCGCGATAGAATGAAGTTCACCAGACAGTTTTACAATGTAACGGATGACAGCTTTCCGGGGAGACGTGAGCGTGGAAGAAGTGAGTTTGTTCCGTTTGTTATTGATGATGCTTCGACAGGCGAAGATGATATGGCTGATTTTGTGCCAAAGCCATTGTATACAAAAAAGGAGCTTCAAAGCTTCAGAGATAAAAATATGCGTGATGGTAAGTTTGTGACAGATGAACAGACTGTAGAATCCATGGAGGATCTGGAAAAGCTTCTGTTTTTGTGGCAGGAGGAGACCAACGAGCGCATGGGTGAGGACACGGTGAGTCTGGACGGAGAGATAACAAAGAGTGATGGTGTAAGCTACTCAAGGCTTGTAATATCCAAATCAAACGCTAAACGAGAAGCATAGAAAAGAGAGTAATATATGTTTGAATATATGGAAAATGTCTCGCCAAATGAGGCTGAAAATATCAAAAAAACTATTCAGGATCTGTTCAGGCAGACCTGTATTCTGCAAATGAAATGTGACCCTGTTACATTGATTCAGAGGGATAATCCAAGGTATCAGGTATGCCTTAGAAACAGGGAGTTTATCGCAGATTATCTGGCGGTGCTTGACTGTGAGCTGGTTCACGACCAGCAGGAGCATCTTTTCAGGATAAAGGGTGACGGAGTTATACTCGAGAAGATGACTCTTTTGACGGCAAGGCTTGTCATTATAATGAAGATGATATACAGGGACAAAATCATGGGCGAGGGGCTTAATGCGACAACAACGAATCTGGCAGAGATTCGTGAGTACGGCAGGAATACCAATCTGATTACCAGAAAGCTCACTAATCAGGAATGGTCGGATGCTCTTTTACTCATGAAAACACATCAGATGATTGAGCTGCCGGGGGCTATTGCAAACCTGGAGGACAATACACCAATCTATATTTATGGCACAGTAAATATATTCTGCTCAGCCATGGATATAAATGAGCTTGTGCGCATGTACAGTGATGAGGTGGAGCTGATTAAGTATGATAACGGGTCGGCTGCAGCACTTGAAGCTGCCGGATCATATACAGAAGGCAGTTCTGTAAACCATACTCATGAATTTGCCAAGAACAGTGAAATGGAGGAGTCACCAATTGAGTCAGTCTAAGAAGATTTTTACCAGAATGTGTCTAAACAACTGGGGCGGAATAAATCACAAGGTTTTGCAATTTAATGAGTATGTCAATTTGTTCAGTGGAAAGAGCGGCTCGGGAAAATCAACCGTCATGGATGCGATTCAGGTTATACTCTATGGCAGCTTTAGTCCCACGTTTTTGAATAAGGCGGCAGATGATGCAAAAAACAGGAGAAGTGTTCTGAGCTATTTGAGGGGTGAGCAGAAGGATGGCTCCGCAAATCGTGGCGACTGTGATTTTTGTTCGGTCATAGCGCTTGAGATAGAGGATACAGGCAGTCATACGTTTACATGTATCGGAATAGCCTTTGAGGTACGAAAAAATGATTCTGAGATTAAGAGGTTTGTGTACTTTAGCCATTCGGGCAGGATGCCGGAGCCTTCATATGTGACAGCAGATGGCTTTTGCTATTCAAATAATGATATAAAAAAGCTTGTAAATACTCGCTCACAGTCAGCTGACAGACGCGCCAGAGGGGATGTCAACCGTATTTACGCATCGAAGGAGGCATACCTTGGCACATTATATGATGTGATTTTAGGATATATTGACCCGAATCGTTTTATCACAATGGAAAAAAGTGCTATTGCGCTCAGAATGACAAATGGAACTGGTCAGTTTATACGTGATTATATGTTTCCAAAGAGTGACTCGGGCACGATAGAGACTATCAGCGAGCAGCTCGATGCATACAGACAGATCAGGGAAAAAATAGAGGATATGCGCAAGCGTATTGAGCTTCTTAAGGAAATAAAGGAGTCAGGGCAGGAGCTTGTGAATATCCAAAGCGATATTGTCATGGCAGAGACAATGATCAGGTGCATAGATATCGAGGATATGCGTGCAAAGATTCAGGCAGCTGAGGATGATAAAAAGCGTATCGAAGAGGAGCAGAGCAGGCTTTCAGAAAAGGCAGAGGATATAGCCGCGCAGCAGGCAGATGTGCAGCAGGAGTATATTCAGGTATGTGCGGATTTGAAATCGAGCGATTTAGGAAGCAAAAAGGATCAGCTTAAGGAGCTTGAGAAGAGAAGTCTCATGCTTACCGACAACAGCCGTCAGTGGATTAAAATCACAAACGGACTCAAGGCATGGGAGGAGGATGAGGTCATCACAGACTATGTGAGCAATGCAGTTTTAAACCTCATTGAAGAGATTGTGGACGGCGATGTCACTAAGGCAAAATGTCAGGAGCTTCATCTAAAGCTCGAGTCCATAAAGAAGGATATCGAGGAGGAGCTTGAGGACAATACCTCACAGAAAAATGAGATAACAAAAGAGCTTAAAGAGAAACAGCGTCTGGTCGATGATATGAAGAACAACCGCAAGTCGTACAGCGAGAGTCTGCGTTCGGCAAGAGCTGCGCTGCAGAGAGACTTGAGTGATAGATTTGGCGAGCCTGTGAAGGTGCAGGTATTTGCGGATATGTTCGACGTACAGGACGAGGAATGGAAAAACGCTATAGAGGGACGTATGGGAAGGCTCAAGTTCTCGCTTATCACAGAGCCTCGTTATGCGCATACGGCAGCTGTTATTTTCAGGGATATGAAGCAGTTTGAGGATGTTGATCTCATCAATTCCAAGGCTATCATGGACAGTGAACCAAAGGCCATGGACGGTTCGCTTTATGAGGCTGTGGACACTAAGGAAAAATATGTGGATGTCTGTCTGAAAAGATATCTTGGGCATATTATAAAGTGCCGGAGTGTTGACGAGCTCGAGCAGGTGAGAGATGGAGTTACACCGGACTGCTACTCATACAGCAACTTTATTTTCAGACATTTGAAGAAGCGCGATTATACTACAAATGCCTGCATCGGAGGCAGGGTATCCAAGGCAAGACTTGCCGAGTATGAGGCAGATGTGGAGAGACTTGAGAAGGAGCAGATACAGCTTGTGGGTATCATTTCAAGTCTCAAGGCGCAGAGAGATTTCGAGTGCTTGAAGGGAGAGCCGGGGTACTTTGTGGGGCTTTCGGAGGCAGCAGATGAGCTGAAAGAGGTCAATTCACAGAAAAATGAGCTCGAAGCTATTATCAGGACAATGGAGAATGGGCAGTACAAGGAGCTAAAGGAGAAAAAGAAGCTTCTTGAGAAAAACATCGATGCACTTAAGAGCGCTTTTTCACTGAATCAGCAGCAGATGAATGAAAAGATAAGCCAGCATGAGAAAATCACAGGTGCAAATGAGCAAAGAAGAGCACAGCTGGATGATATGCTACAGGGCTATGTTGCAAGGGTGGAGCTTGAGAAGCAGGTGCAGGATATGCTGCAGCATAGCTCAGGAGCATCAGTCAAGAGCAAACAGCGTGAGAAGCTTATTGAGCTGCAAGGCGCAGACGGAAATGGTGGCAGGCAGCAGTCGTGTGTTGAGACACTTCAGACTGCCCGTTACAGATATATAAAGGAGTTCCCGTCAGGTCAGTTCAGCGGAGCAGAGAAGTCAAATGAGGCATACGAGGAGCTGCTGGAGAAGTACGAGAAGGATTATGAGCCTGAATATGAGAGTGAGTTTGAACAACAGTGCAAGGTAATCTACAAAAGTCTCAGAGAGAATGTCATCGGTACAATCCACGGTGATATCAAGGCTGCAAAGCGCCATGCCTACGAGATAAACAGGCTTCTCAGGGAGACTAATTTCTCAGACAGCACGTATCAGATTAAGATAGAGCCGGCAAAGAATGAAAACGGTCAGTTCTATGATATGCTTATGGCGGAGGAACTGGACAGCAAAAACCTGGATAATGGCGGAATAGACGGACAGATAAGCTTTGGTGAGGATGACTTTTATAAGAAATATGAGCAGAAAATTAAGCTTTTGACAGACAAGTTCATGCCGCCAAAGGATGAGGATGAGCATCAGCGCATGCAGAAGCGTAAGGAAATGGAGCAGTATGCAGATTACCGCAATTATCTGTCATTCAGCATGTATGAGCAGGTTACGGACGAAAATGGTCAGGTCATAAGGGAAAACTTTGTAGATGACATGGCAGGCCGTGATTCGGGCGGTGAGGGACAGAACCCTAAGTATGTTGCGCTTCTTGCGGGCTTTGCGATGCTTTATATGCAGCAGAGCAATCGTGATTCCAAGATTAAGCTGGTGCTTTTGGATGAGGCTTTTTCCAAGATGGATCAGGAGAGAAGTGCGGTGTGCCTCAAGTATGCAAGAAAGATGGATTTGCAGCTGATTGTCTGTGTGCCGGATGAGCGTCTGCAGTCGCTTATCCGAAATGTGGACTGTGTCTATGGCTTCAGGCGGCACAATAATCAGATTTCGATGATGCATATAGACAAGGGCGATTATCTGAAATTGATGGAGGGATAGATATGGCATATTATATAGCGGAAGGCGCTGTTGTTAAGGGACAGGTGACAATGGCTGACGGAGCAAGCGTATGGTATAATGCAACTGTAAGAGGTGATTCAGAGCCGATAGAAATCGGCAGAAACTCAAATATACAGGACAATGCGGTGGTACATGTGGACTTAAGCCACAGTGTCATAATAGGTGACAATGTAACAATAGGACACAGCGCAATTGTTCATGGGTGTACTATAGGTGATAATACACTCATCGGCATGGGAGCCATCGTGCTAAACGGCGCAAGGATTGGTAAAAACTGTATAATAGGTGCGGGAGCTCTTGTCACTCAGGGCACCGAGATTCCTGACGGAAGCCTTGCATTTGGCTCTCCGGCAAAGGTAGTCAGGGCACTGAGTGCTGAGGAGATAGAGGAGAATCATCGAAACGCCATGCACTATGTGGAGATTGCGAGAAAGTCGCTGGCATAATATTGTTCGGATTGTTTACATAAACTTTACAAATGGACGGTAGCGGTTTTTACATATTTAAAATAAAATCATAGTCTGGGAAATATAAACAGGGAAGGTATAATTTATGAAATCAAAAGAAGACAATACACAAAAGAAAAGCAAAAAGCTCTCGTCAAAGGAGCTCTCATGGGTATTATATGACGTGGGAAATTCCGCATACACACTGCTTGCGTGTGCACTCATACCGATATGGTACAAGAGCCTTGCCGTGGGAGATGGTGCAGGGCAGATTTCATCTGACAGGGCGACTGCATATTATGCGGTGGCGATAGCTGTGATGACGGTTGTATCGGCACTTATCGGACCTGTCTGTGGAGCGATAGCAGACCATATGCGCATCAAAAAGGCCATTTTTTCAACGACAGTAGTCGTCGGAGTGTCGGCATGTATACTTAACGGTTTTACACCTACATGGGTACTGTTTCTGGTTATCTATGTGTTTACAAAGATATTTTACAATGCATCACTGGTATTTTATGACTCAATGCTTGTCGATGTGACGACAAAGGATAGAATGGACGAGGTGTCTTCCTACGGCTATGCCTGGGGATATCTGGGCTCATGTGTGCCGTTTCTCGTTTCGCTTGCAGCGTATATCTGTGGACCTGATATGCTTGGATATATATCAAACCGCCTGTCGATGATAATAGGCTTTGCAGTTACCGGAATATGGTGGCTTGTTGTTACAGTTCCGCTGCTTAAGAGCTATAAACAGGTGAATTATGTATCGGAAGCTGCAGAAGCGAAAAGCAAAAATCCGGGAGTTCTCAGACTCATAGCCGGCGCATTTGCACAGATATTCGGAACAATCAAAAAAATTGCTACAAAAGATAAAAAAGTAGGTCTGTTTTTGATTGCTTTTTTCCTTTACATAGATGGTGTAGGTACTATAATAGATAATTGTATAAACATAGGAACTGATTTAAAGCTTGATTCAGTGGGACAGGTAGTGTTTTTACTTTTCACACAGGTAGTGGCATGCATCGGTTCGCTTGTTTTTGGAAGACTGTCACAGAAATACAAAACTACAACGCTTTTGTATGTCTGCATTGCGGGATATTTTGCGGTTTGTCTGTATGCACTCACACTGCATGATCTGATTGGCTTCGGAATCATGGCATTTGGTGTGGGCTGCTTCCAGGGCTCATTGCAGGCGCTGTCACGCTCATATTTTTCAAAGATCATTCCACCGGAAAATTCGGGAGAATATTTTGGAATCTATGATATTTTTGCAAAGGGAGCTTCGTTTTTAGGCTCGCTTGTCATAGCGGCAGTAAAGCTTGCAGGCGGCACGATAAATGTGGCGGTTGCAACTATGGCGATATTCTTTGCAGTGGGATTTGTATTTTTAAGGTTTGCAGACAGTTATGATGCACCGGGGTATGAAAAGTAACTAAAATAAAAACAAAAAGAAACGAAAGAAGGCTTAAAGCATGATAAACACAGAGGGAACAAAGGTCTGGGCACACAGAGGAGCATCCGGATATGCACCGGAAAACACACTTGAGGCATTCAAGAAGGCAGAAAAGATGAAGGCTGACGGTGTGGAGCTTGATGTACAGCTTACAAAGGATGGAGAGCTCGTGGTCATACACGATGAGACTGTGGACAGAGTGAGTGGTGAGAAGGGCTTTGTAAAGGACTATACACTAAAGGAGTTAAAGCGCCTCAATGTGTCAAAGCACATGCCGTCCTACGACAAGAAGACACGTATTCCAACACTCGATGAGGTGTTTGATTTGCTCAAAAACACAGAGATGACCATAAATATCGAGCTCAAAAATGGCATCGTGCAGTATAAAAATCTGGAGAAAAAGGTGCTGGCACTCGTGGAAGAGTATGATATGCTTGACAGAATCTGGTGTTCATCGTTCAATCACGAGTCGATCGTGCGTATGAAAAAGCTTTGCCCTGATATGAGGTGCGGACTGCTTTTTTCTGATATTATAGTAAATGCGGCAGAGTATGCCAGTGAGCTTCATGTGGATGCACTTCATCCGGCGACCTACCATATGCAGGATGAAAACTACATCGACAAGGCTCATGGAAGAGGCCTTAGAGCTCATGTCTGGACTGTAAATGAAAAGCATGAGATGAAGGCGCTTGTCAAGGCAGAAGCTGATGCAATTATCACAAATTATCCGGATATTGCCGTAGAAATAGTAAAAAATGAGTAGAGAAAGAGTTTTAAAGGCGCTTGCGGGAATACTTGTTATGGTGGAAGGTAAGCTTCATCTGGCAGACCGAAGGCGGCGCCGGGAGGACAAACTGATAGAGCGTGCAAGGCTGCTTGAAATGCAGCGGGCACAAAATGAAACAAACCCAAAGGATGCGAACGTGAATGAAAAAATATCATATAGAATAGGAGCGTATATGCAGATGAAAAAACTGGAAGAGGTTTACACAAACAGAGAGCTATCATGGTTACAGTTCAATGAGCGGGTATTAAATGAGGCAGGCAATCCAAGAGTACCGCTTGCAGAGAGACTGACCTTTGCATCAATCTACCAGACAAATCTGGATGAGTTTTTCATGGTAAGAGTCGGATCACTCATGATGCAGATGAATTCAAAGGAAAAGATTTACGAGAACAAGACAAAGATGTCTAGTGAGGAGCAGGTAGCGGCAATCCTTGACAGAGTATGCGAGCTCGAGAAGAAAAAAGCAAGGATTTACGAGCAGCTCATGGGCGAGCTTGAGCCAAAGGGCGTGCGCATAATCAATTTCAACAAGCTGTCAAAGGATGAGGGCGATTTACTGGAGGCATATTTTGATGCACACATTGCACCTTTCCTCTCTCCGATGATTATAGGAAAGCAGCAGCCGTTCCCATTCCTTGCAAATAAACAGCTCTATGCGGTAGTACTTTTAACTACGCAGAAGGGAAAGAAAAAGACAGGTATCGTGCCATGCTCAAACAGCGTGTTCAAGCGTCTGATCGAGATACCTACAAGACCGGGCACATTTATGCTGTCAGAGGAGCTTATTTTACACTTTGTTTCAAAGCTCTATCCAAAGTATGTAATCCGTGAGAAATCCATCATGCGTGTGACACGTAATGCGGATATCGATGCGCAGAGCATGTATGATGAGGATATGGATTACCGTAACATGATGGAGGAGCTCATCAAGAAGAGAGTGCGTCTTGACCCTGTAAGAGTCGAGCTTTCAAGAAAAATCAACCGCAAGGCGATTGACGAGCTCTCAAGCTTCCTTGAGATTGGCAAGAAGCATTTTATCAGTGTAAAGACACCGCTTGATATGTCGTTTGTATTCCAGCTTCAGCACTATCTGCGAGACAAGCAGGAGCTTTTCTTTGAGAAGCGTGCTCCGCGTGATACACCGGAGCTTTCACTCAAGGAGAGTATACTCGGCCAGGTTGAGAAAAAGGACGTGCTTCTTTCATATCCGTTTGAGAGCATGAAGCCTTTTATCAAGATGCTTAACGATGCAGCAGAGGATCCTGATGTGGTTTCCATCAAGATGACACTTTACAGAGTGGCAGATAAGAGCCAGATTATCGATGCTCTTATAGAGGCCGCAGAAAACGGCAAGGAGGTTATAGTGCTTGTCGAGCTGCGTGCAAGGTTTGACGAGGCTAACAACATAGAGATGTCACACCGCCTTGAGGACGCAGGCTGTCAGATTCTTTACGGACTTGGTGATTACAAGGTTCACTCAAAGCTTTGCCTCATCACAAAGAAAAAGGGCGATGGCTATGAGTACATCACTCAGATTGGTACAGGAAACTACAATGAGAAGACCTCGCGTCTTTACACAGATTTGTCCCTCATCACTGCAAATCAGGAGATTGGAGCGGATGCATCAAGGGTATTCATGGCACTTCAGAGAGGCGAGACTGTTTCGGACGGCGATGTAAAGCATCTGCTTGTTGCACCAAAATGCTTACAGAACAGAATTGTCGACATGATTGATGAGCAGATTGCCAACAAGAATGCAGGAAAACCTGCATACATCGGAGTAAAGATTAATTCACTCACTGACAAGGTGCTTATCGACAAGCTTATCGATGCATCACAGGCAGGAGTAAAGGTAGAGCTTATTGTCAGAGGAATCTGCTGTGTGAAGCCTCAGGTGGAGGGTGCCACAGAAAATATCACAGTAATAAGCGTTGTAGGAAGATATCTTGAGCATTCACGTATATACAGATTTGGTGTGGGCGATGATGAGAAGATTTATATTGCATCAGCAGATTTTATGACCAGAAATACCGTAAGACGTGTGGAGGTTGCAACACCTGTATACGATGCACATGCTAAGGACAAGATCCGCCATATCTTCGACACAATCATGACAGATGATGAGAAGGGCAAGGAGCTTCGCGCTGATGGCGAATATGTGGACAGAAAGATAAACAGCACACCTGTAGATTCACAGGAGCAGTTCTTTGAGGAAGCATACAAAAATGCTGAGAAGAACGCTGACAACCAATAAAAAATAATAAAGGACTGATAATAATGGGCAAAAAAGAAGCAAAGACAAATGCAATAAGAATACTGGAAACAATGAAGATTCCATACGAGGCACGCACATACGAGTGCGATGACTTTGTTGATGCAGCTCAGATAGCGGACAAGCTCGGTCTCGATCATGCAGGTATGTACAAGACTATCACGACAGTCGGCAAAAGTGGTGGATATTATGTGTTTGTAGTACCGATAGATGACGAAATTGATTTCAAAAAAGCCGCAAAGGCAGCAGGCGAGAAGTCCATAGAGATGCTTCATCTAAAGGACTTGACAAAGGTTACAGGCTATATAAGAGGCGGCTGTACGTCAATCGGCATGAAAAAGCAGTATCCTACATTTATCCATGAGGCGGCTAAGGAGCAGGACCAAATCACAGTCAGCGGAGGCAGGCTGGGGCTTCAGATTACGCTGGCACCTGATGATTTGTGCAGGGCTGCAAAGGCAGAGTATGCAGATATCATAAAATAATTAAAATGAGAGTCTTTTTCCTAGGCTTTTACACGTCAGTGTGTTATAATAAATAAAGCTGGCGATTGCTAAGACAGATTGTTTGGCGAATAAACCTACATTGCAATCGTAATAATAGAACTAAAGCAGAGGAATAATAGAGATGGAAAAAATTATTTTAACAGGAGACAGACCAACAGGCAGACTCCATATAGGCCATTACGTGGGCTCGCTTCGCAGAAGAGTGGAGCTTCAGAATTCAGGAGAGTATGACAAAATATTTATCATGATTGCCGATGCACAGGCACTCACAGACAATTTTGACAACCCTGAGAAAATCAGACAGAATATCATAGAGGTAGCACTTGATTATCTCTCAGCAGGACTCGACCCGGCTAAGTCTACACTGTTTGTGCAGTCACAGATACCGGAGCTCACAGAGCTTACATTTTTCTACTCAAATCTCGTTACAGTATCGAGACTTCAGAGAAACCCTACAGTAAAGAATGAGATTAAGCTCAGAAATTTTGAGGCAAGTATACCGGTTGGCTTTTTTAATTATCCAATCAGTCAGGCAGCAGACATCACTGCCTTCAAGGCTACAACTGTTCCGGTAGGAGAGGATCAGCTTCCTATGATAGAGCAGACCAGGGAGATTGTCAGAAAGTTCAATTCAATCTACGACGAGGTGCTTGTTGAGCCGGATGTGCTTTTACCTGAGAATGAGGCATGCTGCAGACTTCCGGGTACAGACGGTGGACAGAAGATGAGCAAATCATTAGGCAACTGTATCTATCTGGCTGATACAGAGGCAGATGTCAAGAAGAAAATCATGAGCATGTATACAGATCCGACACATATCCAGATTTCAGATCCGGGACATGTGGAGGGCAATACAGTATTCACATATCTTGATGCTTTCTCAAAGCCTGAGCATTTTGAGGAGTATCTGCCGGAGTATGCTAATCTTCAGGAGCTCAAGGATCACTATACAAGGGGCGGTCTTGGCGATGTGAAGATTAAGAAATTCCTCAACAATATCATGCAGGAGGAGCTTTCACCTATCCGTGCCAGAAGAGCGGAGTATGAGAAGGATATTCCTGCTGTATATGAGATACTTAAAAAGGGCAGCGAGACAGCAAGAAAGGCTGCAGCTCAGACGATGGCAGAGGTTAAACGTGCCATGAGGATAAATTACTTTGAGGATGCAGAGCTTATTAAAAGCCAGAGTCAGAAATATTCTGAGAAGTAATATATTTTATTTCAAAGGCAATGCATTAGTAGTGTCAAAATATTTTGTGGCATTATGTATGTCATAAAAGCCGCGGGGAGGCACCATGGTCAAGTTTTACAGGACAGATGACAAGTTAATACATGAGCTGGACACACTGCAGGGAGGCACCTGGATACAGATGGTCAATCCTTCTGTAGCGGAAGGACAGATGGTAGCCGATGAGCTGAATGTCGATATTGAGGACGTGCTTGCAGCACTCGATGAGGAGGAGAGCTCCCGTATAGAGCTGCAGGACGGATATACGCTGATTCTTGTGGATATACCTTCGATAGAGACAAGGCATGACAAGGAATCATATACCACAATCCCGCTTGGCATTATACTCACAGATGATGAGATAGTCACAGTCTGTACAGAGGATACACCGGTGCTGCAGGTATTTTTAAATAACCGCGTAAAGGAATTTTCCACTAAGAAAAAGATGCGCTTTGTATACCAGATACTTTACAGGATATCGGTGCTGTATCAGAATGACCTGCGCATCATTGACAAGATGCGTACAGAGATTGAGGAAAGAGTCGGACAGGATACAGAGGAGGATGATTTGATCGCGCTTCACGAGCTGGAATCCACACTCGTATACTTTGCCACATCGCTTCGTGCCAATGGAGTTGTGTTAGAGAGACTGACCAGATACAAGCGCCTTGAGCAGTATCCGGAGGACAAGGAGCTTCTCGGAGACGTGATTGTCGAGAATAAGCAGGCTATTGAGATGACGGGAATTTACAGAGATATCATAAATGGTACCAGAGAGCTTATGAGCACGGTCATTGACAACAGGCTTAACAACGTCATGAAATCGCTCACAATCATCACACTTATCATGGCTATCCCGACAGTTATATCGGGAATCTATGGTATGAATGTCAGCTCAAAGTGGGTGCCGCTTGCGACAACAGCACATGGATTTATGATAATAATAGGTGTTATGGTCATCATATGTGTGCTGATACTGATTTTATTAAAGAAAAAGAGAATATTGTAATATTTATCGCATTCACTAAAAAGCCGCAGGATTTCATTGATTTTGATGAAATCCTGCGGCTGATTTTATTTTAGAATTAATTAGCAGCTTCCCTCAAAGCGTCCGCTTGCACCACAAGGCAGCACAAGGCCGTTTGAAGAAACCGGGAGACCAATTTCGCTTGCAGTTACTTTACCGTCAAACTTTTTAAGAGCAGTGCTTATCATATAGGTGAGTACTGCAGGCTGCAGGCCTGTTGTATAGGAATTGATCAGGAAGAAAAGAGGCTTGTCGGTAAGGAGCTTTGCACAAAGCTGTACAAGCGGATATACGCTTTCCTCAATTTTCCATATTTCGCCCTTAGGACCTCTGCCGTATGACGGCGGGTCCATTATGATGGCGTCATAATGATTGCCACGGCGGATTTCGCGCTCGACAAACTTCACGCAGTCATCCACAAGCCATCTGATAGGGGCGTCACCAAGGCCACTGCTTACAGCGTTTTCCTTAGCCCATGTGACCATGCCCTTTGAAGCATCCACATGTGTGACAGCAGCGCCGGCAGCAGCGGCAGCGAGAGTGGCACCTCCGGTGTATGCAAAGAGATTTAACACCTTTACATCACGGCCGCTTTTTTTAGCATCATAAATCTTCTTTGAAAACCAGTCCCAGTTGGCAGCCTGCTCCGGGAACAGACCGGTGTGCTTGAAGCTGAATGGCTTTAAGTGAAAAGTGAGCTCCTTATTAATAGGAAGAGAGTAGTTGATAGTCCACTCCTGCGGCAAATCGAAAAACTCCCACTCACCGCCACCCTTCTTACTTCTATGGTAGTGACCGTTCAGCTTTTTCCAGTTCTTATTAGTCTTTGGAGTATCCCATATTACCTGAGGATCGGGACGCAGCAAAATATATTTAGCCCAACGCTCAAGCTTTTCTCCGCATGAGCAGTCAATTACCTCATAATCCTTCCATCTGTCTGCTAACCACATATGTTTATATTCCTTTCTTACCTGCGTGCAGAAAATAAACTACACGTTACTTGAATTAATCGAGTATCTTCTATATAATATACGTGCAAAAGCGTAATTTTTCAATGGAATATTATCTGAAATAAAAAAATAAATTTTTTTTGAAAAAGGTATTGCAATTATTGTAAACGTCATGTATAATATCACTTGCTGTGGCATGATAGCTATGAAGTTTGAAGTTACTGTCCATGAGACAGAGAATTCGGCGGAGCGAATGTCAAGTTAGGAAACTGACGGCAAGTCACTGTACAGAACAGATATGGTCTACAATATGTAGAAACAACGTGTGAAAGTCCACAGGACACACACGGAGATGTGTACAGTCACCGCTTGTCGTACTGAAGTTAAAAGTGCGAAAAGGAGGCGACTTTTTTTATGGCAAGTCAAGTAATGAGAATTACTCTCAAGGCGTATGATCACGAGTTAGTAGATTCAAGCGCAAAGAAAATCATCGAGACTGTAAAGAAGAATGGATCACAGGTGAGCGGACCGGTACCTCTTCCAACAAAGAAGGAAGTAGTTACAATTCTTAGAGCTACTCACAAGTATAAGGATTCTCGTGAACAGTTCGAGCAGAGAACTCATAAGAGACTTATCGATATCATCAATCCAACACAGAAGACAACAGAGTCTTTATCAAGGATTGAAATGCCAGCTGGTGTTTACATTGATATCAAAATGAAGCAGAAATAAGCTTCAACAATTAATTAGTATATCCCCGAATGGTTTATATAGAAGATACAGTGCGAAAGCATAACGATCTAGTAGGCTGCTCTAGGATGAACGGTTCCGCTACTTGTTCCGGCTAATTCTTCGCGGGCTGGGTTGACAGGCAAGAGGCGTTCCGCTGTAGAAAACAGGAGGTAAAGAAATGAAGAAAGCGATTTTAGCAACAAAAATCGGTATGACACAGATCTTCAATGCAGATGGTGTATTAGTACCTGTAACTGTATTAGAGGCTGGTCCATGTGTTGTAACACAGATCAAAACTGTTGAGAATGACGGTTACAGCGCAGTTCAGGTTGGTTTCGGCGACAAGAAAGAGAAAGTCGTTGAGAAGGATGCCAACGGTAAAAAGAGCGTAGCACACAGACATGGTGTTAACAAGGCTCAGATGGGACACTTCAAAAAAGCAGGTGTTTCAGGAAAGAGATTCGTTCGCGAGTTCAAATTCGAAAACGCAGATGAGTACAATTTAGCAGATGAGATCAAGGCTGACATCTTCGCAGAGGGTGACAAGGTTGATGTAACTGCTATTTCAAAAGGTAAAGGTTTCCAGGGTGCTATCAAGAGATTAGGTCAGCACAGAGGACCAATGGCTCATGGTTCTAAATTCCATCGTCATCAGGGTTCTAACGGTGCTTGTTCTTCACCAAGTAAGGTATTCAAGGGAAAAGGAATGCCTGGACACATGGGTAGCGTAAAGGTTACAACTCAGAATCTTGAGGTTGTAAGAGTTGACGCAGACAAGAACTTACTGTTAATCAAGGGCGCAGTTCCAGGAGCTAAGAAAGCTCTCATTACAGTAAAAGAGACTACAAAATCTGGTAAATAGTGCAAAGTAAGAAAGGAGGAACTTTACGATGGCTAACGTAGCTGTATATAACATGGAAGGCAAAGAAGTCGACAAGATCGAGTTAAATGATTCCATTTTCGGCGTAGAAATTAATGAGCATTTAGTTCATATGGCTGTTCTTCAGCAGCTTGCAAATAAACGTCAGGGAACTCAGAAAGCTAAGACACGTTCTGAAGTTCGCGGTGGCGGAAGAAAACCATGGAGACAGAAGGGAACAGGACATGCACGTCAGGGTTCTACAAGATCTCCACAGTGGACAGGCGGTGGAGTTGTATTCGCTCCTACTCCTAGAGATTACTCATTCAAGCTCAACAAGAAAGAGAAGAGAGCGGCTCTTAAGTCTGCACTTACATCAAGAGTTGTTGAGAACAAGTTCGTTGTAGTAGATGAGCTTAAGCTTGATGAGATTAAGACAAAGAAATTCGTAGAAGTATTAAAGAACCTCAATGTTGAGAAGGCACTCGTTATATTAAACGATATGGACGAGAAGGTTATCGCTTCTGCAGCAAACATCCCAACAGTTAAGACAACTCAGACAAATGAGCTTAACGTATTCGATGTATTAAAATATGACACAGTAGTAGTTACAAAGGCTGCTGTAGCAACAATCGAGGAGGTATATGCATAATGGCAAACGTACAGTACTATGATGTAATCCTCAAACCAGTAGTAACTGAGAAGAGTATGAATGCAATGGCTGAGAAGAAATACACATTCCTTGTTCATCCGGATGCAAACAAGACTATGATCAAAGAAGCAGTAGAGAGAATGTTCGAGGGAACAAAGGTTGCCAAGGTTAACACAATGAACTGCGAAGGCAAGAACAAGCGTCGCGGAATGGTAACAGGAAAGACTGCTAAGACAAAGAAGGCTATCGTACAGCTTACAGCAGACAGCAAAGATATCGAGATCTTTGCAGGACTGTAGGCCGAGACCGAAAGCAACTTCAAAATGATATGCGTCAGAAAAGACGCGATAATGAAAACATATCGAAAGGAGAAACAAAATGGGAATTAAGACATATAACCCATATACACCTTCCAGAAGAAATATGACTGGTTCAGATTTCTCAGAGATCACAAAGACAACTCCTGAGAAGTCACTTGTTACTTCTTTAAAGAAGAACGCTGGTCGTAACAATCAGGGTAAAATCACAGTTAGACACCAGGGTGGTGGAAACAGAAGAAAATACAGACTTATCGATTTCAAGAGAAATAAGAAAGACGGTATTCCAGCAACTGTAATTGGTATCGAGTACGATCCAAACAGAACAGCAAACATTGCACTTATCTGCTATGCAGATGGTGAGAAATCATATATTCTTGCTCCGGCAGGACTTACAGACGGAATGAAGGTTATGAGCGGTGCTCAGGCTGAGGTTAGAGTTGGAAACTGTTTACCACTTGAGAACATCCCAGTTGGTACACAGATCCACAACATCGAGCTCCTTCCTGGAAAGGGCGGACAGCTTGTTCGTTCAGCAGGACTTAGCGCACAGCTTATGGCTAAAGAAGGCAAATATGCTACACTTCGTCTTCCTTCAGGAGAGATGAGAATGGTTCCAATTCAGTGCCGTGCTACAATCGGTGTAATTGGAAACGGAGATCACAACCTCGTAAATATTGGTAAAGCCGGACGTAAGCGTCACATGGGTGTTCGTCCAACAGTTCGTGGATCTGTTATGAACCCTAACGACCATCCACACGGTGGTGGAGAAGGTAAGGCACCTGTAGGACGTCCAGGACCATGTACTCCATGGGGCAAACCTGCACTTGGCTTAAAGACCAGAAAGAAGAACAAACAGTCTAACAAGATGATCGTTCGTAGAAGAGACGGTCGTGCAATCAAATAATTAGGAGGTTGAATAAATGGCACGTTCATTAAAAAAAGGACCATTTGCTGATGAAAGCTTACTTAAAAAAGTAGATGCTATGAACGCTTCTGGTGACAAGTCTGTAATCAAGACATGGTCACGTCGTTCAACAATCTTCCCTTCATTCGTTGGACACACAATCGCTGTTCATGATGGAAGAAAGCATGTTCCTGTATATGTTACAGAGGATATGGTTGGACATAAACTTGGTGAGTTCGTTGCAACAAGAACTTACAGAGGACATGGAAAAGACGAGAAGAAATCAGGCGTAAGATAAGATTTATTGAAAGGAGGTTTCATCCATGGCAAAGGGACATAGATCCAAAATCAAGAGAGAGAGAAATGAAGTTAGAGATACAAGACCTTCAGCAAAGTTATCTTATGCTAGAGTGTCTGTACAGAAAGCTTGTTTCGTTTTAGATGCTATTCGTGGAAAGAGTGTTAACGAAGCACTTGCAATCGTAACATACAATCCTAGATATGCTTCAAGCTTAGTAAAGAAATTATTAGAGTCAGCAATCGCTAACGCAGAAAATAATTATCCGGAAAAGAACTATAAGGCAGAGAACCTTTACGTTGCAGAGTGTTTTGCAAATAAAGGACCAACAATGAAGAGAATTCATCCTAGAGCACAGGGTAGAGCTTACAGAATCGAGAAGAGAATGAGCCACATTACAATCGTGCTTGATGAAAGATAGGAGGCAATCATGGGACAGAAGGTTAATCCTCATGGCTTAAGAGTTGGCGTTATCAAGGACTGGGATTCCAAATGGTATGCAGAGGGTGATTTCGCTGATTACTTAGTAGAAGATTATAATATCAGAACATTTTTAAAGAAAAAATTATACGCAGCTGGTGTTTCAAAGATTGAGATCGAGAGAGCTTCAGACCGCGTTAAGGTTATCATTTATACAGCTAAGCCGGGTGTTGTAATCGGTAAGGGCGGAGCTGAGATCGAGAAGATCAAGGCTGAGGTTCAGAAGCTTACAGACAAGAAATTAGTTGTTGATATCAAAGAAGTAAAGAGACCGGACAAGGATGCACAGCTTGTAGCTGAGAACATCGCTTTACAGCTTGAGAACCGTGTTTCATTCCGTAGAGCAATGAAGTCTTGCATGGGAAGAGCTATGAAGGCCGGCGTTAAAGGAATTAAGACAACATGTTCAGGTCGTCTTGGCGGAGCAGATATGGCTCGTACAGAGACATACAATGATGGAACTACTCCACTCCAGACAATCAGAGCAGATATCGATTATGGATTCGCTGAGGCAGATACAACTTACGGCAAGGTTGGCGTTAAGGTTTGGATCTACAAAGGCGAGGTACTTCCTACAAAAGCAAACAAGGAAGGAGGAGCTAAGTAATTATGTTAATGCCTAAGAGAGTAAAACATCGTAAACAGTTCCGTGGTTCCATGGCAGGAAAAGCTACAAGAGGAAACAAAATCACAAATGGTGAGTATGGTATTGTAGCACTTGAGCCATGCTGGATCAAAGCAAATCAGATTGAGGCTGCCCGTGTAGCTATGACTCGTTACATCAAGCGTGGTGGTAAAGTTTGGATAAAGATTTTCCCAGAGAAACCTGTAACACATAAGCCTATGGGTGTTCGAATGGGTAAAGGAAAGGGTGCCCTTGAGTATTGGGTAGCTGTAGTAAAACCAGGTAGAGTATTATTTGAAATCTCCGGAGTACCGGAAGACGTAGCTAAAGAAGCTTTACGTCTTGCTACACACAAATTACCTTGCAAGTGTAAAGTAGTTTCTCGTGCAGATTTAGAAGGCGGTGAGTCAAATGAAAACTAGTGCATACGTTAAAGAGTTACAGGCACAGAGCGTAGAGCAGTTACAGGCACAGCTCGTTGATGCTAAAAAAGAACTTTTCAATTTAAGATTCCAGAATGCAACTAACCAGTTAGATAACACAGCAAGAATCAAAGAGGTTCGCAAGAACATCGCTAGAATTCAGACTGTTATCACTGCAAAGGCTGCAGAATAGTTTATCCTATCAGAAAGGAGATTTTAGACCGTGGAAGAAAGAAATCTTAGAAAAACACGTGTTGGTGTTGTTGTAAGCGATAAG
>OQVN01000161.1_pt1 | contig 26114 bp, 18 predicted proteins | sample 1691621 | NCBI WGS metagenome assembly OQVN01 (sample SAMN03418278, study PRJEB22391) | human gut metagenome | biome: human-gut; feature: organic feature; material: feces | host: Homo sapiens | place: Tanzania | collected 2013-01 | reverse complement strand
ACAGCGATACGATCAAAAATGAAAAAGAAGCTCTCGACAAATACACTGCTTCAACTGTCACATACAAAATCGAGGGCTCGGATGAGAAGCTTGACTCAGCTAAAATCCTTGATATGCTAAGCATCTCAGATGACGGCAGCGTTAGCATAGATGATGCCAAGGTCACTAAATATGTCCAGCAGCTTGCTTCCAAATACAATACCTTCGGACGCAAGCGCTCGTTCAAAACATCCTCAGGTGACACTATTGAAATAGGTGGTGGTGACTACGGATGGGTAGTCAGCAAGAAAAACGAGAAAGCCCAGCTCCTTTCAGATTTAGAAGGAGGCAAGCCTGTGGAAAGAGAGCCTGTTTACGAGCAGACCGCACTCTACCGGGGTGCTGACGACATCGGCAATACATACATAGAGATTGACTACACAAAGCAGCACATGTGGTATTACAAGGATGGGGCTCTCCAGATGGAGTCTGATTTCGTATCAGGTAATCTCGCCCGTCAGAATGGCTCAGTAGATGGTGTATACAAGATTGTATACAAGCAGAGAAATGCTACTCTTGTCGGCGAGGGCTACTCTTCTCCGGTCAGCTATTTCATGCCGTTTGCCTACAATATAGGTATCCATGATGCCGGCTGGCGTGATACCTTCGGAGGAACCATTTACAAAACCTCGGGCTCACACGGATGCATCAATGTGCCTCCTGCTTTTGCAGAGCAGCTGTTCAATGCTGTGGATAAGGGCACTCCTGTTGTTGCCTACTACAGAGAGGCTGTCACTCTGACAAACAATGCTGCAAAGATGTCCAATGCATACTCGTATGTGGCTCCTGATGCTGCACAGTAAGTGTGAATTGCTTCGTATCTTTTAATAATACGGGAAGGCGACCGGCGCACGGGGAATTTGCCCGCCCGGCAGAGGTGCTCCCGACGAGCTAACGCTACGCAGCTAAGATACTGTACGAATTATGCTTTTTAGGGTTTCAATGCTTGACGAAACCGTCGAAACGCGCCGTCCATGGCGCGATTTCTCCTTGCCCCGGCGTCCATGCCGGGGCATTTCTGCGTTTCATGGGCATAATTCTACAGTATCTAAGCCGCTGCGCTAGTCGCTCTTTCGGGAGCACCTCTGCCGGGCGGGCCAATCCCCGTGCGCCGGTCGCCTTCCCTTACTCTTTCGCTATATTCATGCGATTTTCCATCTAAAAGTATGTTAAAATCTGCTTACATTGAAGTATTTTCCACTACTCCTTTTACAAAAAGTATGTTACGTGACTTGCCAATATTAAATTTTCAACACAAAAAGCTTTCAGCCACAGCGTAAGGGGCGTAAGCCGCCGGAGTGACTGCCCTGCAGCAGAGGCGCTCTTTCGTAAGCGCATAGCGAAGCTGCCTAGCTACTGTAGAATTATGCTCACGATACACAAAAATGAGCTCCCACGGATGGGAGCTCAAGGAGAACCGCGCCATAGACGTCGCGGTTCGACGGTTTTGTCGGGCATAGAAGCCCTAAAAGCATAATTCATACAGTATCTTGGCAGCATAGCGTAGCGAACGAGAGAACGCCTCTGCTGCAGGGACGGTCACTCCGGCGGCTTACGCCCCGTATTTATATGTCTTTATACAGCCTCTATGCTATGCAAACTGGCTATTGTAGAGGTTTGCATAAAATCCATCGGCTGCAAGCAGGCTCTCATGATTGCCCTGCTCTATAATCTTTCCATCTTTCATAACAAGGATAATATCCGCTTCCCTTATGGTAGACAGACGATGAGCAACTATAAAGCTGGTTCTGCCCTGCATCATGGTAAGGAATGCCTTCTGAATCTTAATCTCTGTACGTGTATCAATCGATGATGTAGCCTCATCTAATATCAGCATAGGCGGTAAGCAGAGCATGACTCTTGTGATGCATAAAAGCTGCTTCTGCCCCTGTGAAAGGCTGCCGCCGTCCTCACCGATTTCAGTATCGTAGCCCTTCGGCAGACGTCTGATAAAGCTGTGTGCATGGGATGCCTTTGCTGCTGCAATAATTTCCTCATCTGTGGCATCAGGCTTTCCCATTATGATATTGTCACGGATTGTCCCCTTCTTTAGCCATGTCTCCTGAAGCACCATACCATAGTTGTCACGAAGACTCTCTCGTGTGATTTTTCTGATATCGTGTCCGCTCACCTTTATTGTTCCACTGTTTACATCGTAAAACCTCATAAGCAGATTGATAATTGTCGTCTTTCCACAGCCTGTCGGACCTACGATAGCCACGCGCTGTCCCGGCTTTACATGGAGATTGAAATCCTCGATAAGCTTTTTATCCGGCACATATGAGAAATAAACATCCTCTATGTCCACACGTCCGTCAGCCTCACCAAGTGTTACCGCATCCGAAGCATCCGGTATCTCCTTTTCCTCTTCAATCAGCTCAAAGATACGCGCAGCACAGGCAAGTGCGTTCTGAAGCTCTGTGATGACACCTGATATCTCGTTGAACGGCTTGGTGTACTGGTTTGCATATGATAAGAAGCATGAAAGCTGTCCTACTGTGATTCCGCCGGTGAGTGCACTCATGGCACCAAAGATTCCGACTCCGGCATACACGAGGCTGTTCACAAAACGTGTACTCGGATTTGTAAGACTTGAGAAAAATGTTGCCCGCAGTGAGCATTTCTGTAATCTGTCATTTATCTCGTCAAACTGCTCCAGAGCCTCATCCTCATGGTTGAAGGCCTGTACGACCTTTTCATTTCCTACTATCTCATCGATGAGTGATGTCTGCTCTCCCCTTGTTCTTGTCTGCAGCTGAAACATGGAATAAGTCTTTTTAGTGATAAAGCTTGCCACAAAAAGTGACAAAGGTGTGATGAGCACTACAATGCATGATATCTTCACATCTATTGTAAGCATGAAAATAAGCGTACCTGCTATTGTTGCAATTCCTGTAAAGAGCTGTGTGAAGCCCATCAAAAGTCCCTCTGAAAATGTATCTACATCGGCAATGATACGGCTGACCATATCACCGTGTGAGTGGCTGTCAATATAGGAAAGTGGCATTTTTTCAATGTTTAAAAATGCATCATGCCTTATATCCCTCACTATATTGTAGGTCATCCTGTTGTTGCAGATATTTGTAAGCCACTGGGCTGCCGCTGCTATGACGACTATTATTGCTGCTCTTGTGAGGATGGCTGTCATAGCCGTAAAATCAACCTTTCCTTTTCCTACAATCAAATCAATTGCGCGTCCTGTGAGAATTGGAAAATAGAGCGTAAGCGCCACTGTAACAACAGACAGGGCAAGTGAAATTACAAGCAAAGGAATATATCTCTTCATGTAGCTTAATACCTTGCGCATTGTGCCTGCTTTATTCATCTTCGCATTATCCGTAGCCATACTCTACACCTCCTTTTGTCTGGTCATATCCGACTCTTTTTTAAACTGTGAATCATATATCTCTTTGTAGGTCTCGCATGTCTCAAGCAGCTTTTCATGAGGTCCGAAGCCAACCATCTGTCCGTCGTCGAGCACTATGATATTGTCCGCAAACTGGATAGATGAAGTACGCTGTGACACGATAAATATTGTCTTGTCACCATGCATGCCCTTTAATGCCGCACGAAGGCTCGCATCTGTAGCAAAGTCAAGTGCCGATGCACTGTCGTCAAGTATCAGTATGTCAGGATCCTTTACAACTGCTCTGGCAATTGTAAGACGCTGCTTCTGACCGCCTGATAGGTTCTTGCCGCCCTGCTCTATCATGTAGTCAAGGCCACCCTCTTTGCCCTTTACAACCTCTGTGGCCTGTGCTATATCAAGCGCCTTCCACATTTCTTCCTCTGTGGCATCATTTTTGCCCCAGCGCAGATTGTCAGCTATCGTTCCTGCAAAAAGCACTGCCTTTTGCATTACGACACCGATTTTGTCGCGAAGCTGCACTGCATCGTAATCATTTATATCATTTCCCTGAATCCTTATAGTGCCCTTTGTGGCATCATAAAACCTCGGAATGAGATTTACAAGGCTTGATTTTCCTGAGCCTGTACCACCGATGATACCGATCGTCTGTCCTTTTTGCACTGTAAAGCTTATATCTGTGAGTGTCTCATCGGCTGCTCCCTCATAGGTCATGCAGACATGGTCAAACTCAACCTCAGGTGCGCCGTCCTTTGCATCAATGAGCTTGGGATTTTTCTCAGGAAGCTTTGATGGTATGGAAAGCACATCCGCTATACGGTTGCCGCATGCCACTGCCTTTGTCACCTGTACAATAAGGTTTGCAAGCTTTATCAGCTCGACAAGTATCTGTGACATATAGTTTACAAGTGCCACAACCTCGCCCTGTGTGAGTATTCCTGCGTATACCTGCTTGCCTCCCGATACGATAACCGCGATTGTTGCAATGTTTATAATGATAAAGGTAAGAGGATTGGTGAGTGCTGAGATTCTTCCTACAACCTGCTGCATATTGGTTAAAAGCTCATTGTCCCTGTTGAAGCTGTCAATCTCATCATTTTGCTTATTGAACGCTCTTATAACCCTGGTTCCCTCTAAATTCTCCCTGGTGTGCGAAAGCACTGTGTCCAGAGAGCTCTGCACTTTTTTGTAAAGCGGAAGGCTCGCAACCATGACTGAGAATACCACTATTGAAAGCAGAGGTATAGTCACCACAAAAACCATCGCCGCTCTTACATTTACTGTAAAAGCCATCGCCATAGCTCCAAACACAATAAATGGCGAGCGAAGGAAGAGGCGAAGCACCAGATTGACTCCTGACTGTACCTGGTTTATATCGCTTGTCATCCTCGTAATAAGTGTCGATGTGCCCACTGTATCCATCTTTGAGAATGACAGTGACTCTATCTTTTCAAACAATATATGGCGAAGCTTTGTAGAAAAGCCAACTGCCGCCTTGGCCGCAAAATACTGCGCTGTGACTGAGCTTATCAGGCCGACTGCCGCAAGCAGCACCAGCACGCCTCCCATCTTCCATATATATGGCTTGTCCGAAGCCGCAATTCCGTTATCAATGATTGCTGCCATGACAAGCGGTACTATAAGCTCGAAAGATGCCTCGAGCAGCTTAAATAGCGGAGCACAGATGCATTCCTTTTTGTACTCCTTCAAATATTTTAATATCTGTTTCATCTTTTCCCCTTCCAGATTTTATGTTACCGTTTACGATTCTGTATAACAGACAACGTTAACAGCTTCACTATTATAGATGATTTTTCTCATATATACAAGCAAAACGATACACAAAAAGACCGGCACCCTACGGTACCGGCCTCATCCGTCAGCTTATCTGCCACACCAAAATGTAACAAACAACTGTTTCATTTCATTAAAATAAATGTGCTAGCCCTTATGTATATGCTTCTTGATTGCTTCAAAGCTCTCGGGACTGATGACATGCTCTATACGACATGCGTCCTCTGCGGCAATCTCCTTATCTACACCAAGCTTCTCAAGACACTCTGACAAAAGCTCATGTCTTTCGTATATCATCTCTGCTATCTGTCTTCCTGACTCTGTGAGTGTGATAAAGCCTGCATCACTTACTGTGATATTGTTCTTTTCCCTAAGGTTCTTCATGGCTATACTCACGCTGGATTTCTTAAATCCAAGCTCATTTGCTATATCAACTGAGCGTACCACAGGAAGCTTCTTGCTGAGAATAAGTATGGTCTCTAAATAGTTTTCTGATGATTCGTTGTTTCGCATTTCGAATACCCCCGTGAGTTTATTTTCGTTCGTTTTCATTCAGTTATATTATTATAACATACATTTTATTGTTTGCAAAACTTTTCTTTTTGATTTGTACGTGATTTATGAAAATCCAAAAAAATCACAAAAATCCGCTTTTGTTATTGACTTCTAATTCATGTTAGTGTATACTAACTATCGAATCAGAAAACAAACGTATGCATGATATATTTCTAAATCTTGTATGCCATAAATGTTTAATTATACCAGATAAGACCGGCCGATCACCGGTCTTATTTATTTTATAAAAAAGTTTAACTATTCAGCTTATACGAGAGCTCTCTTTAGCCTGTCAAGCCCTTCCATAAGCACTGACTTCGGGCATGCGATATTTAATCGCACAAAGAACCTGCCGTTGCCTCCAAACTCGGCTCCCTCCGACAGATAAAGACCTGTCTTTTCGCGAATCATCTGCGTAAATGCCACAGAATCATCTGTGAGTGCGCTGCAGTCAAGCCACATGAGGTATGTTGCATCGGCATCCACTATGTGTATCTGCGGCAGGTTTTCTTCCACGAAGTCACATACTTTTTTGCGGTTTTCCCAGAGATATGTTCGAAGCTCCTCAAGCCACGGCTCACCCTTTGTGAACGCTGCAACTGCTGCAGTGATGGCAAATGCGTTTGGCTCTGCCACCTCGTCTGTATTTAATGCTCGCCATATCTTGTGACGCAGAAGCTTATTTGGCACCATCACTGCCGCAGTCTGTAAGCCTGCCATATTGAAGCACTTGGTCGGTGCCATGCAGGTGATGCTGATATCGGCGCAGTCCTCTGATGCTGCAGCAAACGGCACGTAGGACTTTCCCGGTGCTGTGATGTCACAGTGTATCTCGTCGGAAATGACTGTCACATTGTGCTTCTTGCAGAGTGCCCCTATTTTCGCAAGCTCCTCCCTTGTCCAGATGATGCCGCACGGATTGTGAGGGTTGCAAAATATCATAAGCGTGGTCTGTGGATTGGAAAGGTCATGCTCTAACCTGTCATAGTCCACGAAATATCTGCCGTTTTCGTACCCAAGCGGGCTTTCCAGCACATTTACGCCGTTATTGAATATGGAATTAAAAAATATATTGTATACAGGTGTCATGATAAGCACATTCTCACCGGGTGTGGTGAGCTTTCGCACTGTAGATGATATGGCCGGTACGACTCCTGTGCAAAAAATCAGGCTGTCCCTTTCGATTTTAAGCCCATGGCGTCGGTCCCACCACGACATATACGCATCATTCCACTCATCCGGAATGATGGAATAGCCAAACACTCCGTGAGCAACACGCGCTGAAATTGCATCTATTATCTGCGGTGCTGTCTTAAAATCCATATCGGCTACCCACATCGGGAGCTCATTTTCTGCCACATCCCACTTTAGTGAGCCTGTATTTCTTCTGTCTACAACGGTGTCAAAATCATACATAGATTATTTTCCCTCACATATTATCTTTGTCTTTGATGGGTCAACTCTATCCTTTTCGATAGTCAGTGTGCCAATCTCCTTAGCCCTTATCACTCCGCTTGTCGGATTCAAAACACTGTCCACCTTACTGCAAATCTCTGCATCTACCGATGAATACTCAAAGGCAAGCGTGGTGTTTATCAGCTTGCAGTTTTTCATGACGAGATTGTCGATGTAGCAAAGCCCCTGCAAGCTCTCGATTGTACAGTTTATCAGTGTCAGATTCTTTGCGTTCCAGCCAAGGTATTCGCCTGTGATAAATGAATCATAGACTGTGACATTTTCCGTATTCCAGAAAGCATCCTTTGAGATAAGCTTTGAATCGTGCACCTCTACATTTCTTGAGCCGTCAAACGAATAGTTGCCGACAAGCTGAAAATTCTTCATGGTAAGATTATTTGTATTCATGCCAAAATAATCTCCCTTTGCCGAAACATTCTCGATATCGACATGATCACAGCTCCAGAGTGTCTCCTGGGCATTCGGAAACGTCACATTTTTAAGCTTTAAATTATTGCAGCGCCTGAAATTCTTAGGTGCCTCAACTATTGAATCTGTGACTGAGATATTATCTGTATACCAGACTCCCGCACGCGCCATATCAAACCATGTACAGTCCCTTACTTCTATGTCACTGCAATACCACAGCGGATATTTCCAACGGAAAAAGCAGCCTGTCAGACTAATGCCATGGCTCTCCTTCAGAGGTGACTCTCCATCATCGAAAATTGTATCATATATATCCATGTCGTTGCTTGCAAACAGCGCTCTTTCGCCTGTCAGAAACTCCTGATGGATTTGTTTTCTTTCGCTCATTATATATACTCCTTTTGCTCTAAGTTGTCCTAAAGTTATCTGTCATTAACTAAAAGAACTGCCAGGCACATAAGAATATGCAGCCCGACAGTTTTTATTATACCCCAAACCCTACTGAATTTGTAGTATTTTATATAAGTTTAATATTAAGAGCCTGATATTTACAGCTCAAGCCCATCGATAATGCTCTTAAGTGCATCAGCAGACTCCTTGAGCTTTAAAGCCTCCTCACCGTTTAACTCGATCGGGATATCGCTCTCCACTCCGTTTGCTCCAACGATTGCAGGCATTGAGAGAACCACATCATCGATGCCGTACTGTCCGTGCATCATGTGTGAAACAGGAAGAATAGACTTCTCATCGCGCATGATTACCTCGCAGATACGTCTGACAGACATTGCGATACCGTAATATGTCGCATGCTTTCTGTTGATTATCTCGTAAGCACTGTTCTTTACGTTTGCAGCGATTTCCTCTGTATTCTCCTTGTGCTTGTAGTGACCTCTCATCTCGCACATCTTGTGAAGCTCTACTCCGGAAACATTGGCTGATGACCATGCAACCACCTCACTGTCTCCATGCTCACCTACGATAAATGCATGTACGCTTCGGCTGTCCACCTCAAGGTGCTCTCCGAGCGCATACTTAAGTCTTGCACTGTCAAGCACTGTGCCCGAACCGATGACACGCTCCTCAGGAAGCCCTGAAAGCTTCTGCGCTACCTGTGTCAAAATATCTACAGGGTTTGCTACGATAAGTAAGATTCCACCGAAGTTTCTCTTTGCAATCTCCGGAATGATGCTCTTGAAGATTGCTACATTTTTATTTACCAGATCAAGCCTTGTCTCGCCCGGCTTTTGTCCTGCGCCTGCAGAAACAACAATGATAGCAGCATCTGCCACATCATCATAACCACCTGCATATATCTTCATAGGTCTGGCAAAAGGAATACCGTGGCTTATATCCATAGCCTCTCCCTCTGCCTTATCCTTATCAGCGTCAATGAGAACTATCTCAGAAAAAAGACCGCTCTGCATAAGTGCAAAAACCGATGCCGAACCAACGAATCCACATCCGATCATGACAGCCTTTCTTGGGTTTGTCTTAACAACTGCGCTAGTTTTATTGCTCATGTTAGTTCCTCTCTTTCTAAAACTGTAATTAAAATAGTTGCTTTTCTTTTATTTATATTATACCCGCATTGTACAGATAATCCGTTGTAAAAACAACAAATTACTTGATAAAATACAATCAATAGCCCATTGTTCCTATTTTTATACAATTTTAGCTGCAGCCGCTTATTTTGTGCTTGAATTTCTGTACTCAAGCGGTGTCATTCCATACAGCTTCTTGAACTGTCTGTTAAAATGCTCCACATTCTGATATCCAGCCTCGATTGCGATATTCTCAACAGTTGTAATGCTGTTTCTAAGCAGTGTGCGTGCCTTTTTCATCTTGGCATTGGTAACCAGCTCTCCGAAGGTCTTGCCTGACTTCTCCTTTATGTACTTGGAGATATATGGCTCTGTCAGGTTGAACTGTGCAGCCATGTCTGCAAGCGATACCGTCTTGTAGTTGGCCTGGATGAAGTTGAGCATGGCGATATAACGCTCATCCTTCACATGGCTGTCAGCCTTGGTGGCAAGGTAATGGTTTACCGCAACAACAAGAGCTCCGATTGATGCCTTGATGATATCCTCATCCACACCTGCGCCCCAGAACATCTTGCCGTCAACTGTGATACCCACGTATGCCATAGCCTTTGATGAAGAGCCGTGTGAAAGCGCATGCTCCTCGTATACGGTAAGCTCAAAGCTGATGTCAAAATACTGCTTTATTATATTGCTGACTGCATCGAGACGGCCGTTTCCGTTGGCATCTACCTTTCTGGTGCTGTCATTGTGTAAAATGACTGCCTCTGCGAAAATACCGTTCACCTGCTTAAAGTGGCACTCCGGTATAGTGAAATACGGATGGAAATCCACATAATTGTCTGTAAAGATACTGTGTACCCAATCAGGTGAAAGCTCCTTGTGCTCCTCGTCAGATACCTGCTTGACCATGTATCCTACCTGCTCTCTCATCTGCTGCGGCACATTGATACCGAAGCTCTGCTTAAGGATATAAGCCACTCCGCCCTTTCCTGACTGGCTGTTGATACGGATGACATCAGCCTCATATGTCCTGCCGACATCCTTTGGATCTATAGGCAGATATGGAACAGTCCACTTATCAAGCTTCTTTTCCTCTCTCCATGCCATGCCCTTTGAGATAGCATCCTGATGAGAGCCTGAAAATGCAGAGAATACAAGGTCTCCCGCATATGGCTGTCTCTCTCCTACCTTCATTCTGGTATATGTCTCATACTTCTCCCTGATCTCCGGCAGATTTGAAAAATCAAGCTGTGGATCCACTCCGTGTGAGTAGAGATTCATGGCAAGAGTCACGATATCGACATTTCCTGTTCTCTCACCGTTTCCAAACAGTGTACCCTCTATCTCCTCAGCTCCAGCAAGCACGCCAAGCTCTGATGTGGCAACACCGCAGCCTCTGTCATTGTGAGGATGTAAGCACAGCACTACTCCGTCTCTGTACTTAAGATGCTTGTCGATATACTCAATCTGTGTAGCAAAAACATGTGGCATAGCATTCTCTACTGTGGTAGGGATATTGATAATGGCCTTGTTGTCAGCCTTTGGCTGCCATACATCAAGTACTGCATTGCACACATCAACCGCATAATCCACCTCTGTGCCCGAAAAGCTCTCCGGTGAATACTGGAAACGGAAATTACCGTCTGTCTCTGCCGCAAGGTCTCTCAGTAAGATGGCTCCGTCAACCGCAAGCTGCTTTATCTCTTCCTTTGACTTCTTAAACACCTGCTCACGCTGTGCAACAGATGTGGAATTGTACAGATGTACAACCGCTCTCGGTGCTCCCTCAAGTGCCTTGAAGGTCTTCTTGATGATATGCTCTCTGGCCTGTGTCAGCACATGTATAGTGACATCATCAGGAATCATATCCCTCTCAATAAGAGCTCTTGTAAAATTGAACTCTGTCTCAGAAGCTGCCGGGAAACCTACCTCGATTTCCTTAAAGCCTATATCTACAAGCATCTTAAAGAAGTCAAGCTTCTCCTCAAGGCTCATCGGCTCGATAAGAGCCTGGTTGCCATCACGTAAATCAACCGAACACCACAGTGGTGCTTTATCTATATAATCCTTCTTAACCCAGTCATAAGTGCATTCAGGAGGCAGAAAATAACTGCGCTCGTATTTTTCATATCCTTTCATCTTAAAACCTCTTTTCGTTTGAACTGATATAATTGTAACACATAAGCGCAGTTATTGGAATGATTATATTTAATCACTTTAGTTGATGTAATTTAACTTTTTATAAAAATATAATCAACTTTATTGATTTTGATTATTCTAATCAGATATTCTGGTCAAAATATCTGACTAATCCTCTCTCTTATTGCCCCAGAAAAACAATGCAACTGTTCCGGGACCGGTGTGGCTTCCTATTGTCGTACCGATATCATTTATCTCCACCTTGCCATTCATCTTAGGAAAGGCAGCCTCTATCAGATCAGCTACGGCTTTAGCATCCTCATAGCATGCGGAATTTGATATGTAGACCTTATCTGAATAATCGGCACCGTCCTTGCAGAGTGCCTGCATCTTCACAAGCATCTCCTTTATCGCCTTCTTTTTGGTACGGATTTTCTCACGCACAATAAGCTTTCCCTCATTGCTCACATTCATGAAAGGACAGATATTCAGCACATTTCCCACGAAGCCCGCGGTCTTTGAGATACGGCCTCCCCTGATAAAAAATGTAAGGTCTGATGAGAAGAACCAGTGATTCACCTCAAGCCTGTGCTCCATGGCCCAATTAGCCAGTGCATCAATATCCATGCCGCTATCCCTAAGGTCAGCAAGCTTATCCATCAAAAGACCAAAGCCAGACGATGCTGCCAGCGAATCAATCACATATATCTTTCTGTCAGGGTATTCCTCCTCCAAAGCCTCCTTTGCAAGCCTTGCTGAGTTGACTGTACCTGATATACCGGAGCTTAGTGCGCAGTGAAGCACATCATATCCCTCATCCAGAAACTGTCTGAAGTACTCCATGTACTCCTCCTGATTAATCTGCGAGGTCTTTGTCATGGCACCGGCTTCCATTGCCTTGTAGAAATCCGGCAGTGGCATGGACTGTCCTAAATCATCCATATACTCTTTGCCGTCGAGCTCATAGTGAAAGCACGCGTACTTAATATTCCTATCAAGCATATGCTCTTTGGTAAGATCTGCCGTTGAACAGCAGCTAATCACATAATTTGACATATTATTTTCCTTTACCTTTAATTATATATAGTCAGATACATATGGTATCTCATGGTATAAAATATCATCAAGCTTTGCAACAGCATCATATGTAGTCTGTATTTTGCCCATCTGCAAAAGCTTCTCCGCACTCTTGTAGCCTAGAAGCAGTGTGGTAAATGTGCCAATAGACATGCTAATGTGATACTGCGGCTTTTTGTCGGTGAGAGCACAGTGCCCTTTCTCAAAATCAATGACGAATGTGCCATTGTTCCACGGCAGAAGCTCATCCTCTATCTCGAAGCTAAAGCAGCCGCTTGGACCATCCGGGTCACAGTTGTACTGTGAAATAAACTGCGCCACATCGATGATTCTGCCCATGGCGTATGGTCTGATTGTCTCCTTTATATCACTATCGTCGAGCTCAAAAGCGATAGGCTCGCTGTAATAGTTGTTGCCTCTGACCTCATCTATCATGGAATCGTGGGCATGAATGTATTCCCACAGGCCAAGCTGTGCCTCACGGTTTAAGTAGATGAGCTCCTTGATGTGCATGACATCGGAGCTGATAAGATACACCATATAGCCACACGGTTCATCATCCTCGTTGTAGTAGATGGCGACCATCGTATCGTCCTCATCCCAGCGGAAGTACTCCTCCCAAGCCAGATTGTTTCTGTACAGACAGCCGTGAGTCTTCGCGGCAAAGTGAGTATGAAGCTTCTTAAACTGCTCGTCATCCCACTGCACACGACGCACATAGCCCGGCTCCTTAAGCTTTGTGGGAATCTGTCTGTCCTTTATCACATATGTCATCTTGTTTGAGATAATCTCCCAGCCAAGCCCTCTGTAAAGAGGTATGGAGTATGGATACAAAAGAGCAAACGACTTGTTGCTATCACGCATTCTCGTAAGACTTTTTCTCATAAGCTTTTTCATGAGGCCATGACCGGTGTACTCAGGATACGTGCAAACACTTGTGACAAAGCCCACCTCGTAGCGCTCGCCGTATATATTCATATCGAGCGGATATACCGCAAACTGAGCCACAAGCTCCTCTTTTTTGTCTATGATATTGAAGCAGCCGAGCACATCAGCTCTCTCAAGCACCGGAAACTTCGACTGTTTGATTTCGTCATCCTTCCAGCCTGTCTCGGCAAGGTCTGCCTCTGTCACCTGAAAAGCGTAACGAAGCAGTGCATTGTACTCCTCCGCATCATCCTTTGTCAGTACTCTTATCTTAAATTCATCTGATTTAAAAGAATGCATAGTGTCCTTTCTCGCCTGTCTTTACTGTATACATCAGATCGTCCGCCTTTTTAATGAGCTCGGTAATCTGACTCTCACTGGTAACATTTCTCTCATATGAAATACCGATGGAACAGGTGATATTCTTCTCCTCATTAAACTCAACGTCATGGTCGAGATATTTCTTTATCTGCCTGCTGAAGCCGTCTGCCTCTGCAATCCTCGCATAAATATCCTTTGCAATATTCTCAAGCTCGTATCTGGCACATGACTCAATGACTATGATGAACTCATCACCGCCATATCTGCTCACAAAGCCTCTGTCATTAGCAACTTCCTTGAACACAAAGGCCATCTCCTTAAGTATCAGATCTCCCACATCATGACCATACGTATCATTATAATGCTTGAAGTTGTCCAGGTCAATAAACATAAGCCCCACATCCATGCCACCGGATGTAACCCTTATGCGCTTTTCAAGCTTTTCAATCTCCTGATACATACCTGCTCTGTTATAGATACCGGTAAGCATGTCAGTGATAGCCGCCTGCTTCAGCCTCTTGTTCATCTCATTGGCCTTCTCATTGGCCTCAATACGGGCAATGGAATACTCAAGCTCTCTGAACAACAGCTTGAAAATGCTCAGATCATCCTCATTGAGCATGTATCGCTCGATTGAGCCATGCCAGTTGTCCTTCATGCGCACATATGCTATGAGTACACTTGAAAGTGCATCATTCTTGATAAAAGGCACTGCGACAAATGAGCATACATCATCCACACCGAAGTACGAGATGACATTTTCATACTCGTAGAAGCCCTCTCCAATCTTTGATGTGGCAATGCCCTCCGGATAGTCTATCATGATATCACATATACCCTTTATAACCTCATCTGTCATATCACAGCCCGTATCATTATAAAGTACCTGCGGCTCCTTCTCGTGCAGATCTATGATCAGCGCACAGTCAAGACTGAAATGATTGATGAAATTGCTCATGGCATTTTCAATCATGGTGTCCTTCTTCTGGTCATTGACATCGATAATGGTCTGCCATATGGAAATAAACTCCATCTGACGCTTTGAGCCCTGATAATCCTTTTCGAGCCCATGCTGCTTTACAAGCATATTAATCTGCCGCTCATTGATATGGCCATCACTCAGCGACTCCAGGTTGATATTTTTTAACATGTCAAGCGGAGCTGCCTCTGCTATTTCATGCATCCTTTTATTGTGTGCCTCTAAAAGTATTCTCTCATGCTCTATAAGCTCATTTTTGCCGAGTAGCTCAAACAGCTTCATCCTGCTTTCCCTGTATATCGAATAGGCAAAAAATTCGTTTCCCTCCGCATTAACGAGATATCTCTCCGCATCCTCAAAACGTAAAAAGGCTTCTTCCTTTTCACCATCGTGCCACAAGAGCATGGCTGATGCAAAGGAGTAAAGGAACATCTCATCATCGCATCTGGAATAGTCATGGACCGCCTCAGTTCTTGTGGTGTCAATTACTCTGTAGATGACGTAATTAAGAAACTGCTTGCAGCTGAGCAGATAGCGCTCACAGCTGAATCTGTCACCAGAAAATATAGATGCAAGCGCAAGAAGCGCATATACCTTACTCGTGTTGCACACTCTTAAGCTGTTTAGATGAAGCTTTATAATAGTCTTCATGGCAACTAAAAGTGCATGGACAGCCTCCTTATAATTGCCCTGCATGATATAGTTAAGAGACTTGTTATAATACACCTCAGCTATATCCTCCGGCATCTTCAGGTAATATAACATATTGATTGCAGCATTGTAATAATTGTCAACCAGCTCATTTTTACCCATGGCACTTAAATTGTAGCCTATGGATGAAAGCACTCTCGCAACATATATATTGCCGTGCCCCTTCATGAACTCGTATGTGCGGATAACATATAAAAAGGCTATCTCATTGAGACCGCTTGTGCTGGCCAGCATAATAGTCTTCTGATATGCATCATACACAAGCTGCTCATTTCCTATCTCCTTCGCAAGCTCAAGCCCCTTTGTAAAATGCTTTAGTAATGATTCATCATAAAAGGACTGCTTCACCACATCCCGGCTATTGTCGTATGCGTAAATATATATATGTGCCAGATGATTCCTATAGCCGTGCTTTATGAGCTTTTCTATAATTTCATCACTGACAGGTATATCCTGTACACAGAAGAATATATTGTACCAGCCTGACATCTTTATCATGACTGACAAAAGCTCTGCCTTAAATATCAGTGTGTCATCCTCTGCCAAAACTGCATAGTCATAGGCACTCTTTGCACTGTTTCCGGCCTTCTCAAGCTTGCCCTGATACATATAGCAGGTGCCCTTCATGAAATAATACAGCGAAAGATAATGCTCACTGTCATTTTCCGGTATCAGCGCCTTGTATTCATTCGTGAGCTCAATCGCTTTGGACATCTCTCCAAGTAAAACACAGGTCCTGGCATAGACCAAATAAAAACGTCTCAGACTCTTTTCATCAATCCATGCATCCTCAAACTTAAGCTTATGCTCTATGATGCGGCAGCCTCTTCTTGCCTGCTCAAAATCCAGAAACTCCATAATATTTGATGCTTCCTGGATACTCTGCTCAAAGTTTGTAGTGATATACAGTTCATCATCATTCGTGTTTTTTATGTTATTTTTAAGCGATCCAGCACTGCCTATATAGTATATGGCACTCCTGTCCTCAAGCGACTCAACTATACGATCCCACACCTCAACAGTACTGTCAGTACCCTTGACTATGGCATTGACACCTAACACGATACCGATATTGGCGCATGGATTGTCAATCAGATACTTGATGGTCTCAATTGAGCTCTTAGACGCCATCTGGAATCTGTTTATCACAATCATCAAAGGCCTCACCTCAGAAAGCCTCTTGAGCATGTCAGCTATGGCCATCGTCATGCGTCTCTGCTCATATGCAACCTCATTTAACAGCACTGTCTCCTCTCTGAAGCACTCACCGGTCTCATAATAGCTGTTTAACACCTGTCTGTGCAGATAGTACACACCGCACTCCTTCTGGAAATCATCAAAGCTTCCGCCTATAAAGCGCCTGTGCATATTGCATATGATGTCCAAAAATGGCTCATAAGCTCCGACCAGCGTATTGTAAGAGAACTCACTGTACGCAAAAAAGACGTTATCCTCATTGCTTTGATAACGTCTTATAACCTCAAGATTTTCAATCGAAAAATCATTGCTATAATTCGCCATTACGATATTTCGAGTCTCTTTTCCTATGCGATTGTATATCTGCTCGATTACCCCGCTATAATACTTTTCTATCATCTAATTACCCCATCACGTTCCAAAGCTGACACAGTATAAATCATCCTTCTGTAATCAAGCTTTTCCGAAATAATCCTAAAACCATAGTAGACCAAAATTCCCAAAAAGTCAATCTTTTGACTCAATAATGATAAATTTTCCTCTATGGATATCAATCACTGCATGGTCATCGACTATTTCATTGGATATGCCAAGCGATGTAAACCTGTCAAAGGAATAATCAGTAACAGGATACTTAAAGCCCTTAAGGCTCACCTCATTGTCGTCTGTCAGTGCTATAAGTGAGATAAACCTTCCATACTGTGCTGATTTTTCAATGGTTACCGGCTTATCTGCCATCCTTATGCGGTTGTTTGTATCGATAATGCTGATATCGGTTTTACTTTCCAGTCCTATTCCCAAAAGTGAAATATTTCCAAGCACATGGTCTATTCTGCTGCCTGTTGCTCCAAGCACCACTATGCTTCGTGCTCCCTCGCTTATGGCAAGTCTTATAGCGTACTCTGTATCAGTATCATCCTTTACGGGATTGAGCCTGCGTATCTCAGTCTGTCCCTTTCTCTCAAAATACTCCAATGCATTTGTCGTAGTCGAATCAAAATCACCTACAATTATATCAGGTGTGACACCGTTTTCGTACAGAAAATCCATTCCGCTGTCAGCCGCAATGATAGCATCTATTCCATCAGTCTTTATCTCATTTAAGCCGAATTCCTTATCTATTTTTCCACCACATACAATCAAATATCTCATTTTATCCACCTTCTTATAAATAACATATCCACATTTGCTTAAACCCCGGAAGCATTTCGGTTTTAACCTGCATCTGTTACATCATGATATTCAGAAAACCCTTTACATTTTCTTCTATATCTCCACTAAACACTGCACTTCCCGCAACAATGATATTGGCTCCTGCCGCAAGCAGTGTCTCAACATTCTCCAGATTGACACCACCATCCACCTCGATATCAGCCTTGTTTGCGGTTTTCTCAAGAAGTGCCTTTAAGTCGCGCACCTTGTCTACAGTGTACGGAATAAGCTTTTGTCCTCCAAAGCCCGGATTTACCGTCATGATAAGCACCATATCCACCTTAGGAAGCACATACTCTATAGCAGAAAGCGGAGTAGCCGGATTTAATGCTACACCTGCCAGTATGCCCTTTTCCTTTATTGCCTCGATTGTCCTGTCAAGATGCTTACATGCCTCCGCATGGACTGTGATGATGTCAGCTCCTGCTGCCGCAAAATCATCTATGTATCTGACCGGCTCATCTATCATCAGATGCACATCAAACATGCGCTCTGTGCACTTTCTGATTGTCTTTATGACCGGCAGTCCTATTGATATGCTGGGAACGAAGCTGCCGTCCATAACATCTATATGCACATACTGCGCTCCGGCCTCGTCAAGCTGCTTAAGCTGCTCTCCAAGTATTGAATAATCTGCTGATAAAATTGATGGTGATAAACAGTTCATGTTTTCCTCCGTTTGATTATGCTTTAAATTAATACTTTTGTCTGTTTTTCAGCTCCTCATACAGAAGCTTATAGTTATCATACCGCACCTGCGATATTTTCCCATCTGAAAGAGCCTCCTTCACACCGCAGTCCGGCTCGTTTATATGACTGCAGCCCTGAAACCTGCAATACGGCTCATATTCTACAAACTCCGGATAACAGGTCCATAGATCCTCCTTTTCAAAGCCCGGCACATCCATTGAGCTAAAGCCCGGTGTATCCATGATATATGTGCCATCCTTTATCGGAATAATCTCAGAATGTCTGGTCGTGTGCTTTCCGCGCTCTATTTTCTCACTTATGTGCCCGGTCTCCATCTGCACATCATCCTGCAGACAGTTGATGATGGATGACTTGCCAACACCTGAGGGGCCTGCAACCGTGGTCGTTCTTCCCTCTAAAATGTGCTTTATCTCATCTATACCCTCGCCGGTTTTCGTGCTGGTAAACATCACTCTGTAGCCCGCCGGCTCGTATATGCTTTTAAGCTCCTGCTGCTTTTGTGGTGTGATTAAGTCCATTTTGTTGAAGCATATGGTGACCGGCACATGCTGATACTCCATCATACACAAAAACCTATCAAGCAGGTTGAAATTGGGATCCGGCTTTGCGGATGCAAAAATAACCAGGGCCATGTCTATATTGGACACAGCCGGCCTGATAAGTTCGTTTTTCCGTGGCAGTATACGCTCGACATTGCCTATGTGCTTTTCCTCGTCTAGGACTGCTATGTCGACTGTATCGCCTACCAGCGGCTTTATCTTTTGTTTTCTGAAGGTGCCTTTTGCTTTGCACTCGTAGAGGGTGCCGCCTGTGGCAGCTTCTTTTGCTTCGTTTGCTTCTTCCACGTAGACGTAGTAGAAGCCGGCAATTCCTTTAATAATTTTTCCTGTCATGGTTTTCCTTGTGTGCTTTTGTATTTGAAGGAGTCACGCTTTTGGGCGGGGATGCCGCGCTTTAAGGTTGTGAGGTTGCGATGGCAGGCATATATTCCTCTTAAAAAATATGAAGCAAACCCCGGGCTCTCCTACAGACAGTCTATGGCTTACTCTGCCCTGTTCTTTCCTCGGTAGGCTTATGGCACCCCGGGGCAGTTCATATTTTTTCCTCAGAACACATGCCTGCCCCGCTTCCCTAGTTCCTCTCCGCGAGTTCAGGTTTTCGCCCGCGGGTTGGCGGAAAACTTGACGTAGCTGCGCTACGGCTCGTTTTCCTTGTGCTAGGAATGCTCCCGCTTTCCTTGTATTGCCATCCACGTTTTCATCAAATTATGATTTTATTTTACAATATACAAATTATGGTACTTGTACAGAAATCGTTTTTTCTCCTGGCTTTTCACCTGTTACATTTCCATTCTCATCCTTGACAGGCTCTGTATACTGCCATGTAACCGTTACTGTACCTGTTTTACAGTTCATTGTTCCACTTACTGTAACTGAAGCTGATGTTACATCACTTCCGCTTGCATAAGTTTTTCCGTCAGAACCCACAAGTGAATATGAACCACCTGTGATATCAACATCTCCGACATCAAGCTTAACCGTCTTACTTACGTTAGTTGATATCTCCTGCTTTCCCTTACTGAGTGTCAGTGTGATTGTGGTGCCTGCGGCTACGGTTTCGCCGGATTTGGTCTGGCTGATTACGTTGCCGGCGGATACTGTGTCGCTGTACTGGGAGTCGGCGTAGGTGTACTTGAGGCCTGCTCCTGCGAGGGCACTTTCTGCCTGTGACTGTGAATAGCCTACTACGTTTGGCACGGTGATTGGCTTCTGGCCCGGTGAGAGGGTTACTGTTACTGTGCTGCCCTTTGCGGCCTTGTTTTTGGCTGATGGTGACTGTGCTGTTACTACGTCTGCTGCTACACTGTCATTGTAATCTCCGTACTCGAAGGTGACACTAAAGCCGGCTGACTCGAGTGTGCTCTTTGCTGAGCTCTTGGTCTTTCCGATTACACTTGGTACCTTGACCATCTCTGATGTGCTATCACCTTTTCCTGCGATAACTACATTGATCTGTGAGCCACGCTTTACTGTATCTCCGGCCTTTACGTCCTGCTCAAGGATTGTGCCGTCCTTTGCATCTGACTGCTTTGTCTCGAATGCAAATACTGTGAGGTCAAGCTTTAAGCGGTCTACTGCCTTCTGAGCATCCTCCACTGACATGCCTCTGATGTCGATCATCTGGCCCTCTGTCTCAGTCTGTGTCTCTGACTCTGATTCTGACTCGGTCTGTGTCTGTGACTCGGTCTGCTGTGACTCTGAGTTCTTTTTGCCGCCAAACTTAAACACTCCTGCCACTGAAAGTGCAAGATATATGATAACTATTACAATGATTACGGCTGTTACTATACCCATGATTGTGATTGCCTTATCCATCTTTGGATTTAAAAGCTTGCCGTCATCATCATCGTCATCGTCGTCTTCATCGTCATCATCGTCGTCTAAGAGTGACTCATCATAATCATCATCGTCTTCATCGTCAGCATACTCATCATCATTATCTGCATCGGTATCATCATCGTTTAAGTCCTCTGCGACACCTCTGCCCTCTTTTATCTTGTCAAGCTCCTCAGGGCTTATAACCTTGGTCTTGCCACCGTCAACCAGTGGTGCTATTGTGACGAAATCCTCATCAGGATGCGCAAGCGAGCGTCTTATGTCTGTAAGAAGCTCCTCAATAGTCTGGTATCTGCGATCCGGTGTCTTTTGTGTACACTTTAAGATGATTTTCTCAAAGCTGATCGGCAGATCCGGTGCGTAGATGCTTGGCTTTGCAATCTCCTCCTGCAAGTGCTGCAGTGCAACTGCCACTGTGGTATCACCGTCAAACGGCACACGGCCTGTAACCATCTCAAACATCACGATTCCCAGTGAGTAAATATCACTTCTGCCATCGACGAAGCCGTTTCTTGCCTGCTCCGGAGATGCATAGTGTACCGAGCCCATCACATCTGAGCTTATTGTATTTGAAGATGTAGCCTTTGCAATTCCAAAGTCTGTCACCTTTACCTTGCCATCTGTAGAAATAATGATATTCTGCGGCTTGATATCGCGGTGAATTATATTTTTATTGTGAGCGGCCTCTATGCCTCTTGCCACCTGAATTGCAATGCTTGCAGACTCCTTGAATGACAGCTGGCCCTTTTTCTCGATATAAGTCTTAAGTGTGATGCCCTCGACATACTCCATGACAATGTAGTACAGACCATTCTCGCTGCCTACATCATAGATATTTACGATATTCGGATGCTCAAGTCCTGCTGCCGACTGTGCCTCAGCACGAAACTTGGTCACAAATGAACTATCCTCTGAAAACTCCTGCTTTAAAACCTTTATAGCTACAAAACGGCTCAGTATATGGTCCTTTGCCTTGTATACATCGGACATACCGCCTGCGCCAACCTTGCTTAGGATCTCATATCGATCCGATAAAAAACTTCCTATCTCTAACATCTGTTATTACCTCGTCTTAAAATGGTTTAATGATCATTACAGTGATATTATCGCGGCCACCGTTTGCATTGGCCATGGCGACAAGCTGTGACGCTGCTGTCTCGATATTATCATTTTGCCTAATAGTATCGCATATTTCTTCATCTCTCACCATATTGGTAAGTCCGTCTGTACACAGAAGAATCCTGTCGTCCTCACATAGCTCGACCTCAAAGAAATCTGCCTCCACATGATCCGCTGCCCCGACAGCTCTGGTGATGATATTCTTGTCCGGATGAACTCTCGCCTCATCGGCATTTATCTCACCCAGCCTGACCATCTCATCAACCAGTGAATGATCCCTGGTAATCTGTCTGATCTGCTCTGTGCTGCCTACAATATAAAGCCTGCTGTCGCCTATATTGGCCACAAAAAGCTTGTTTCCTATAATAGTTCCTATGACTAAGGTGGTACCCATTCCACGCTTAGCTTCATCCTCACGAGACTCAGCCACCAAAAGCTCATTTGCCTTGTTGATTGCCTCTTTGATGATGGATACCGGTTCATCCCCGGCATTTCTCGATACCGATGCAACCACACGCTCTATAGTGTATCTGGAAGCATAGTCACCGGCTTTGTGTCCTCCCATTCCATCTGCTACGATGAAAAGATTCGGAAGATTTCCTACTGCAGTGTCAGACGAGAAATAAAAATCCTGATTCATCTCACGAATAGCACCTGCATCCGTAATGGAAAACGTCTTCATCTAGTTTATTCCTCTCTCTTTATCTATATGCTTCTTGCGAAGCTGTCCACAGGCACCGTCTATATCTCTGCCCATTTCCCTTCTAATAGTAACATTAATTCCGTTTTTTTCAAGTCTCTTTTTGAAAGCCTCTATAACATCCTTGTTTGACTGCACATAGTCGCGCTCCTTTATAGGGTTGACCGGAATCAGATTTATATGACAGTTCATGCCATGCACAAGCGCAGAAAGCTCTGCTGCATCCTCGGCTGTGTCGTTCACTCCACCGACTAAGCTGTACTCAAAGGTGACTCTGCGGCCGGTCTGTGCAAAATAATACTTGCATGCATCGACCACATCATGTATATCAAAGCTGTTTGCAACCGGCATGAGAGCCTTTCTCTTTTCCTGATTGGAGGCATGCAGTGAAAGCGCCAGCGTGATTGAAAGCTTTTCATCTGCAAGCTGTCTCATGCGAGGTACGATACCACAGGTGGAAACAGTCAGATTGCGCTGGCTGATATTGATGCCGTTTTCATCAGTGAGAAGCTCTATAAAGCGCAGCAGATTGTCGTAATTGTCAAGAGGCTCGCCTGTGCCCATGACAACCACATTTGAGATGCGCTCTCCTATGTCCTTGCCTATCCGGTAAATCTGGTCAATCATCTCAGACGGCCTAAGTCCCCTGACGAGTCCGTCAAGAGTGGATGCACAGAATCTGCACCCCATCCTGCAGCCGACCTGTGAAGAGATGCACACCGAATTGCCGTGCTTGTACTTCATAAGCACACTCTCTATTACATTGCCGTCGTCGAGCGAAAAAAGATATTTTCTCGTGCCATCGAGCTTTGACACCTGCACCTGCTCTTTTTTAAGCGAGATGAGCATTGCATTGTCCTTTAATACCTGTATGAACTTTTTTGAAATATTGGTCATCTCATCAAAGCTGTCCACATGCTTCACATGAATCCACTCATATATCTGCTTCGCACGGAATTTCTTTTCTCCGAGCGATATGATAAACTCTGTGAGCTCGTCCATATTCATTGATTTGATGTCGGTTAGTTGTTCTTTTATTATCTGTTCCATATCGTTTTATTAAATTTACATTTAATTACTGCTCTATAATTGTTTTTCTTATTGTTATTGCTTATTACTTCACTAATTATATCCCAAAATCCGGATTCGTAATTAACATTCATCATCCAAATCTGAATATACAAATTTTACTTATTCGAATTAATTTATATTTATCAAATCATGATTTGCTTTTTACAAATCTTGCAATGAAGAATCCGTCACTTCCATGCTCACCGGGCAGCATCTGTTTCATTCCGACGCCATCCGCAAAGCTCTTATCCAGCTCAAACTCCGGATGCTTTTCAACAAACCACCTCACATTGCCCTCATTCTCAGCCTCATCTATCGTACATGTGCTGTACACGAGCACTCCGTTTGGCTTCACATATGTATGCACGATATCAAGTATCTGTCTTTGAAGAGCGACAAGCTCATCTACAGACTCAGGTGTCATCTTGTAGCGGATGTCCTTCTTTCTGCCGAGCACTCCTAGCCCTGAGCACGGCAGATCACAGATCAGTATATCTGCCTTTCCTATGGAATCATCGTCAGGCACTGTGGCGTCCCACACCTCTGCCGACATATTGTTAAGGCCATGCCTGTCTATATTTTCCTCAATCATACCGACCTTGGTATCAGTCAGGTCACGCGCGAGCACATGACCGCTTCCCTGCAAAAGCTCTGCGATGTGGGTGCTCTTGCCCCCCGGCGCTGCACATACATCTATCACATAATCGCCCTTCTTTGGAGCTGCAGTCTGTGCAACAAGCATGGAGCTGATATCCTGCACGTAGAAAAGTCCGTCTCTGAAGCTCTGCAAGCCATTCAAATAATCAAATCCAGATATAATAAACGCGTAGTCAAGCTCATCAACCTCTGTGACCGTCACGCCCTCTGCCTCAAGCATCGCGCGAAGCTCATCCGGAGTACACCTGGTCAGGTTTGTTCTGATGCTTATTGCACTCTTACTGTGAAAGGCCTTGAAAATCTCTTCTGCCTTCTTCTCTCCGTATGCCGCAACAAATCTGTCCACTATCCACTGTGGCATAGAGTAGCGGATGCTTAACGTATCAAGCTGTACTGAGTCTATATTTCTTGCAATATTTCTGAGTACACCGTTTACAAAGCCCGAAAGCTGTGCAAACTTATGCCTCTTTGCAAGCTTCACTGCCTCATTGCATACAGCAGAATCAGGCACCGCATCCATGTACTTTATCTGGTAGACACTCATGCGAAGGAGGTTTCTGATAAACGGCTTCATCTTCTTCACCTTTGTCTTTGAGAAAGAGTCTATGATGTAATCAAGCTGCAGCATATACTCAATGGTGCCGTCAACAAGCCTTGTCATAAAGGCTCTGTCCTGCTTAGGCAGATACTGATATTTGTCAAGCACACTCCGAAGCACGATATGTGAAAACGCTCCACGCTCATTAATCTCAATAAGCATCTCAAGAGCAAGCTCACGTGTATCTACAGAGTGTGCCGGTATATTATTTTTACTGTGATTATTTTTATTCTTATTATTCGATGTCATATAGTTTAATCTACATTTAATTTTTTAGGTTTATTTATCCAATTTAAACTGTCTTACCTAACTGCCCTACTTCTGCGTCAACCAAAGCAGCTACAACAGTATCACTCATCACGCCTGCGTCCGTTTGTGATAAGTATGATACGAAGAAGCTGTAAAATAGCAGCCGCTGCACTGGCTACATAGGTAAGTGCCGCTGATTTGAGCACCCTTCTCGTGTACTTAAGCTCGTCATCTGCAAGTATGCCCTGTGTGCGAAGCATGACAAGCGCACGCCTTGAAGCATCAAACTCTACAGGGAGAGTCACAAGCTGGAAAAGCACTGCTGCCGAAAACAGCAATATGCCTATATCAATAATAAGCCCTGACGAGCGTGTATTAAAGAGCAGGCCGATAAGTATAACAGGCCATGCAAGCATGGAGCCAAAATTGGCTATAGGCACGAGCGCACTTCTGATTGAAAGAGGTGCATAGTTTTTTGCATGCTGTATAGCGTGTCCACACTCGTGGGCAGCTACACCAAGAGCTGCAACCGATGTGGCGTTGTACACAGGATCAGATAAATTCACGGTTTTGGTACGTGGATCGTAGTGATCCGTCAGACTGCCTGACACATGACGCACCTGCACATCATATATGCCTGCCGCCTGAAGCACTCTCTGAGCCACCTGTGCGCCATTCATGCCTGACATGCTTCTTAGCTGTGAGTATTTATTAAATGTACCTTTAACTCTTGCCGATGCAATCATACATATCACTGCACCTATCACAACTAGTATATATGTCGGATCCCAGTAATAATATCCCATGTATCATCTCTGCCACTCAAAATGTGTTCAAATATACTCAAACACATCGAGAAATTAAAGTCCT
>OQVN01000157.1_pt1 | contig 26296 bp, 28 predicted proteins | sample 1691621 | NCBI WGS metagenome assembly OQVN01 (sample SAMN03418278, study PRJEB22391) | human gut metagenome | biome: human-gut; feature: organic feature; material: feces | host: Homo sapiens | place: Tanzania | collected 2013-01 | reverse complement strand
TCCTGGATTTCAGGGATTATTGTGTTTTCCAGTTCAAAAATGCGCTTTTTCCAGGCTGAAATATTTTTTGGAGGTCGACCGCCTTTTTTTCCGTTTTCGCGGCTTGCCTTGACTTTTCTGTTGCTTTTAGATTTTCCGTTGTATTTGTAAAGCATTTCAATCCAAGTTTCAAGATTGCGCAGATTTACTTTTATTCCAAACTGAATGTCGTCAATTTCCTTTGAAGGATTTGTTTGCGCAAATTTTTCAAGTTTTTCCTGTAGGATTTTTAGCTCAGCCAGAGATTTTTTGATTTCTTCCGTTTTTAAAGACATATTGATATTATAACCTAAAGCATTAGGTTTGTATAGACTTTTGCACCAATAATCCTCTAAAACGAATTCTTGATTAACGTTGAAAAATTCTATATCCTATTCATACTTTAAGGTATTGCCTAAAGAAAGGAGGTGAATTGGTATGGCTACAATCATCGTTGGCGATTCGGAAAACCTTGAAAAAGCTCTTAAACGTTTTAAGCGTATGACAGAAAACGAAGGCATTGTCAAAGAATTTAAAGATCGCAGATATTTTACAAAGCCTTCTGCTGAACTTCACCAGAAAAAAACTTCTTTGGCAAGAAAACTTTTGATAAAACGAAAAAAAGCAGTTCGTAAATCTGCTTACTAAAGAAAAGAATAATTTGGGTTATTTTTTTCTTGACATCCCGTATTAATAGGGTTAGTATATAAATAGCTTGTAAAAAGCTAATAAACTCTCTCCGATTTAGTATGGGAAACCATACGGACGGCTTTTTGGACAACTTTGTTGCTTCGAAAAGCCGTTTTTTTATTCTGCTGGCAAGAAATCTAAAAATGAAAATTAAACTTGAAAAATTAAACAAAACGTATCTTTCAAAAGATGGTTCAGAAATCAAAGCTGTAAGCAATGTTTCTCTTGATATTCCAGAGAACAGGATTTTTGGTATTATTGGAAAAAGCGGCGCCGGAAAAAGCTCGCTTGTGCGACTTATCAGTCTGCTGGAAACTCCTGATTCAGGCGCGGTTTATTATGGTGAAAAAAGAGTTGATAATCTTCCTAAAAAACAGTTGATTGCGCAGCGCAGAAAAATTGGAATGATTTTTCAGAATTTTAATCTTTTCACATCAAGAACGGCAGGAAAAAATATTGCATATCCTTTGGAAATCTGCGGAACACCAAAAGAAAAAATTGCAACGCGGGTAAAAGAAATGCTTAGTCTGGTTGGACTTGAGGACCGCGAGGATGCGCCAATCAGCACTCTTTCCGGCGGTCAGAAGCAGCGAATCGCAATTGCCAGGGCTTTGGCGACAAATCCGGATATTTTGTTCTGCGATGAAGCGACAAGTGCTCTTGATCCACAGACAACACGTGCAATTCTTGCGCTTATCCGTGACATCCAGAAAAAAATGAATCTTACAGTTGTAATGATTACTCATCAGATGGAAGTTGTGCGCGACGCATGTGATCAAGTTGCTGTTATTGAAAACGGTGCTGTTGTCGAGCAGGGAAGTGTTTCAGATTTGTTTGAAAACCCTCAGACAGAAACAACAAAAGATTTCCTTAGAAATATTACTCACACAAACGATGAGCAGCTTCAGAATGTTTCTTCAAACCTGATAAAATGGTCAAAGAAAGGCGGAAAATATACGTTGAGATTTGCAGGAAATTCTTCTGGGGAGCCAGTTCTTAGCCATGCGACAAAAAAATTCAACATTGATTTTAATATTCTTGCTGCTGGAATTGAAAAACTTCCGGACAGTCAAGTTGGAACTATGCTTGTTGATATAATTGGTGAAAAATCCGAGATTGAAAAAACAATCGCGTTTTTAAATGAAAATAACGTTTCTGTTCAGGAAGAATCTTTCTAGGAGAAAAGAATGAGCCAGATTTTGATTTTAGTAGGGCAGTCAACCCTTGAAACTTTGATAATGACATTTTTTTCCGCGCTGTTTGCCCTTGTTTTGGGATTTCCGCTTGGAGTCCTTTTGAATATTACAAATAAATTTGGAATTACACCAAAACCGGTTTTTAATATTGTTTTGAGCCGAATAATCGATGTTTTGCGTTCGTTTCCGTTTGTAATACTGATGATTGTTCTTCTTCCATTTACGCGTCTTGTGCTTGGAAGTGCGATTGGAACTGCGCCAACAATTGTTCCTCTTGCAATTGCGGCAACTCCTTTTGTTGCCCGCATTACAGAAACATCCTTAAACGAGGTTGATTCCGGAATGATTCAGGCTGCAAAAGCGATGGGTTCAACAAACTGGCAGATTATCTATAAAGTGCTTGTGCCGGAAGCAATGCCTTCGGTGATTTCTGGAGTCACGCTTACAATAATCACTTTGATTGGTTATTCGGCAATGGCAGGAACTCTTGGTGGCGGCGGATTGGGCGATCTTGCTATCCGTTATGGTTATCAGCGCTTCCGCACGGGAATAATGGTTGCTGCTGTTATCGTGATTATAATTCTTGTTGCTTTGATTCAGTTTGTTGGAACAAAAATCACAAACCACATGATGAGCAAACGATAAAATTTTAAAAAATATGCAAAAACCTGTTGACACTTTTGGTATGGCAAGGTATAAATAATCATACTAAATCACTAGGAATTAGTGGTTTTAAAAAGGAATTTTGGAGGCAATATATGAAAAAAATTATCGCTTTTGTTGCAGCTGCATTGGCTTTTGCATCTGTAAACGCTCAGAAAGTGTTGAAAGTTGGTGCAACACCAGAGCCACACGCAGATCTTTTGAACCTCGTAAAGGATGATTTGAAGGCAGAAGGAATTACTCTTCAGGTTATCGAAATGACAGATTATCCGACTTTGAACGAAGTTCTTGAGGCTGGTGATATAGACGCAAACTTTGACCAGCACCTTCCATACATGGAATCTTTCAATAAAGAGAAGGGAACTCATCTTGTTGCTGTTGCAGGAATCCATGTTGAACCATTTGCTTTGTACTCAAAAAAAGTGAAATCAATCAAAGATTTCAAGAAAAAGGCTGTGATTGCAATTCCTAACGACCCGACAAATGAAGCACGTGCACTTCTTCTTTTGCAGGAATCTGGACTGATTACTCTTCGTGATGGGGCTGGAATTGAAGCAACTCCAATTGATGTGAAAAATAATCCATTGAAAATTAAATTCCGTGAAATTGAGGGAGCTTCCCTTCCGCGAGTTTTAAACGATGTTGATGGAGCTGTTATCAACGGAAATTATGCGCTTCCAGCTGGTCTTTCTGCAAAAAAAGACGGACTTTTTGTTGAAGGCTCATCTTCTCCTTATGTAAACTATCTTGTTGTAAAGCAGGGCAGCGAAAATAAACCAGAAATCAAGGCTTTGGTAAAGGCTCTTCAGAGCCAGAAAGTAAAAGATTATATCAACAACAAATATCCAAACGGTGAAGTTGTTGCTGCTTTCTAAGTTTTTAAATAAATAAAAAATCCGCAGGCATACGTTGCCCGCGGATTTTTTTGTTTTATCAGATTTTTATTCGGATTTTACAAAGTTTTCAAGGCGGTTCATTGCATCCTCAAGGATTTTTCTTGGACATGCCAAATTGATTCTTATAAAATTTTCGCCACATTTTCCATATTCTGAGCCGCCATTTATGTAAAGTCCGGTTTTTTCGCGCAATTTTTGGGCGAATTCATCTCCATTGCGGCGCAAATCAACCCATAATAAATATGTTGAGTCGGAATTTACAACATTAAATTTTTTGTCCAAGGAATTTATTCGTTTCGTGGCGTAATCGCGGTTTTCAAAAAGATATTTATTCAGTTCATTCAACCATTCTTCGCCGTTGTTGAATGCGGAAATTGTTGCGTCAACAGCAAAAGCATTCGGCTCGGCGATTTCATCGGTATTCAGAGCGCGCCAGACTTTATGTCTTAAAAGCGGATTTTTTATAATTACTGCCGCTGAATTAATTCCTGCAATATTAAAGCATTTTGTTGGAGCAACGCATGAAACGGAAATTTCTGCGCATATTTCAGAGGCGCCCGAGAAAGACACGTAATTTTTTCCAGGTCTGACAATATCACAATGAATTTCATCGCTGATTACAGTCACACCATATTTTTTGCAAAGCTCACCGATTTTTGCAAGTTCCTCTTTCTTCCATATGTTTCCGGTAGGGTTCTGCGGATTGCATAAAATCATCAATGAAACTTGCGGGTCAGAAAGTTCTTTTTCCAGGCGTGAAAAATTCAGCGAATATTCAGTTCCATTGTATTCAAGAGGGCACTCAACAGGGAATCTTCCGTTGTTTACGATTGAATTAAAAAAAATATTGTAACATGGCGTAAGGAGCAGAACTTTTTCAGCCGGTGTTGTAAGTTTTCTGACGCAAGAAGATATTGCCGGAACAACACCTGTGCAAAAAATTATACTATCTGTGGAAATTTCTAGGTTATGGCGGCGTTTCCACCATCCAATATAGCTATTTTTCAGTTCATCTGGAACTATTGAATAGCCAAAAATTCCATTTGCAACACGTTTTTCTATTGCGTTTTTTACGCAAGGCGCAGTTTCAAAATCCATGTCGGCGACCCAAAGCGGAAGTTCGCCATTTTTTACATCCCATTTCAAGGAATTTGTATTTTTTCTGTCTACAATATTGTCAAAATTGAATTTCATTTATCGCTCGTTCGGATTTGGATCCTCTGAAAAGTTTTCATCAATGTTTTCACATACGATTTTTGTCTTTGAAACATCAACACGCTGCGGATTCATAATCAAAGTTCCAATTCCGGCAGCCTTGATGATTCCTGAACCAGGATTTTTTACGCTGTCAACTTTATTTACGATGTCCGCATTTATATTTGTTGAATATTCAAAGGCTAGGTCAGTGTTGATAAGCGTGCAGTTTTCAAGCGTAAGTCCATCTATGTAGCACAAACCTTGATTACTTTCGATTGTGCAGTTCACAAACTTTAAATTTTTTGAATTCCAGCCAAGATATTCTCCGCAGATAAATGAATCGTAGATTGTTACGTTTTCGCAGTTCCAGAAAGAGTCTTTTGAATTCAATTTTGCGTTATGAATTTCGATGTTTTTTCCGCCATCAAGAAAATAATTTCCATCAAGCACAAAATTATTTGCCCGGAAGTTTTCTGAATTCATGGCAAAATAATTTCCTTTCGCATAAACCTGTTCAAGTTGAATATTTTTGCAGCTCCATAAAGTTTCTTCCGCATTGCCAAAAGTGACTTTTTTTAGAAAAACGCCATCACAGCGCCGGAATTCTTTTGGAGCCTCTATGACCGTGTCTTCGATTTTTACGTTTTTTGCGTACCATAGTCCAGAACGCGAAAGGTCATGGAAAATTGAATTTTTTACAGTCGCATTCTCGGAGTTCCATAAAGGATATTTGTATTCAAAACTTGCTTGTTCAAGAATTAAATTTTTTGAATGTTTTAAAGGTGATTCGCCGTCCAGAAATGTTGAATTTACATAATGCGTGTCGTGCGAAAAATATTCTGCGCGCTCGCCAGAGAATTTTTGTTGATAATTATCTTTCATATTGAATTCCGTATTTTTAAAAGATAATTATTTTTTTTCAAAATGTGTATAAAATTCAAAAAAAAAGATGAAATTCTTGCATTTTTATACATCCTATAATCTATCTTCTGTCTACCAAAGATAAGATTCGGTTTTTATTCTTGATTAAAACTACTCTTTTTTGGCACTTGCTTGATTTATGCGGAATGCGGTAGCGCTGGGAGCTCCGAAGTTCTGCGGCGGGGTTTGGAACAAAGCCTGACGCAGAATGAGCGTTTTAGCGAAGGGCGGACATAGCGACGGCAAATACTTGAAAAGTTTTTGCCGGACCGCCGGAATTTTATTTAATATCCGTATTGTTTTTTGAACTTTACAAGACACACGGCAACAACAACCGCTGAAAGAATTTCGTAAGCAATTCCGCTGAGCCAGATTCCATCGATTCCCCACAAAAGCGGAAGAACTAAAACACATAGAATCTGGAAAACCAGCGTGCGCATAAAAGAAATCAGGGCTGAGACAAAACCGTTGTTCAGCGCGGTAAAAAATGACGAGCCGAACATGTTGAATCCCATCAGCAAAAAAGAAAACGAAAACAGATGGAAAGCACGTTTTGTAAGCGCAAAAAGGTCCGCATCGTAACCGGTAAAAAGCCTTGAAAAAGGTACGGAAAGAAGTTCCGCAGAAACAAACATCGCAAGTCCAAAAACGCCCATCGCTATAAGATTCTTCTTGTAAAGATTATGCAGCTCCACCTGGTTTTCCGCGCCGTAATGATAGCTTACAATCGGCGAAGTTCCGATTCCCCAGCCAAGAAAAACTGCTCCAAAAATAAATCCCACATACATAAGGCAACCGTAAGCGGCAACTCCGTCTTCTCCGGCAAATTTTATAAGCTGAAGATTGTACAAAATGCCCACGACTGACATCGCAATGTTTGAAAGGAGCTCCGAAGAACCGTTGGTAAAAGTCTTGAACAGAATCACGCCGTTCCATTTTGCCTTTCCAATCCGCAGAACCGATTTGTTCGGGCTCAAAAAATAAACCAGCGGAACAAGGCCTCCCACAGCCTGACTTACACAAGTCGCAGCTGCCGCGCCGGCAAGCCCCCACTTAAAGACCGCCACAAACAGCGCATCCAGAACCATGTTTGTAACACCGGCGCTTACCGTAAGAACAAGGCCCATAGTCGGAAGCTCAGCCGCAATCAGAAAAGTCTGGAACGAAGTCTGAAGCATAAAAAGCGTGAGCGTTCCGCACAAAATTCTTCCATATAATATTGCATTTTCAAGAAGCTGGCCTTGTGCGCCAAGAGCCGATGCGATTTTCCGCATAAAAATCATAGCCACAACAGAAATCACAACTCCAAGCCCAATCAGAAAATAGACCAGCAGAGAAAAAGTCTCGTTCGCACGTTTTTTATCACCCTCGCCTAGAAATCTTGCCACAAGAGCCGTTCCTCCTGTTCCAATCATAAAGCCAACGGACGAAAGCATCATAATCACCGGAAAAATCAGGTTTACTCCGGCAAAAGCAGTCTTTCCCACAAAGTTGGAAACAAAGATTCCGTCAACGACACTGTAAATCGAAGTAAAAACCATCATTCCGATTGAAGGCAGCGTAAAACGAATCAGTCTGCCAAACGTAAAATGATCCGAAAGTTTAATATCCATAAAAACCTCAAAAGTCCCGAATAAAATAAAACTGGGCGCATACGGCTCGCAAAGCTCTCCGTACCGGGCTGCTCCGGGTTCCGGCCTTCGCCTCCAGCCGCCGCCTGTGGCGCCGTCCGTATCCCTTGCGCATTTCCGCAAATCAAATTCCACAGGGAAACCCAATGCTTCTCAAAACATATTTTTGTCCGAAATCGGACAAATGATTGTATAACATATGAATTTATCGGAAAAATGTCAATAAGGTTTGCTTAAATTTTAAATTAATCCCCTTCCCTGAAACTGTTTTTCCAATTCGTTTTTATATTTTTCTGCCAGCGAAAGAAACTGCGATTTTTCTTCCTGCGTCCATTTGTCAAAAACTGAGTCTTCGGCGGAAATCATAGGAACAACGGATTTTTCTGCAAGCGCAAGCCCTTTTTCTGTTAGCGAGACAATCACGTTGCGGCCGTCGCCGGCTGCGCGTTTTACAAGACCGAGCGATTCAAGCTTTGAAAGCGCGGAATTTATTGTCTTGCGGCTGATTCCGTAGCGGCGCGTGAATTCGCTTTGGTTGCATGGTCCGTCCATGTCGTAAAGGCAGTAAAAAATCCAGGAAACGCTGTCCGAAAGCGAGCATTTTGTGTTTGCCTTGTGGTAAAGCTCATCAATCTGGTTCATAAGGTACGTAAAACGCCGCGTCGCTTCGTGTGAAAGGTTTTGATTTCCAGTCATTTTTTCTGTTATTCCGCCAAAAAATTTTTTATGTTTTAGCCCAAATGTCAAGTTTTATAGTTCGGCATAAAAACTCGATATTTGGAATATTTTATTATACAACAGATGGAAAAAAATGGCGAATGTCAGTTAAGTTGAAAAAATAAAATGCTGAAAATTGATTTGCGTTAGGGCATGGAAACCCGAAGTTCCAGAGCAACCGAAGGTTGTGGCGGAATGAGCGTGAGCGAAGGTTGGAACGCCCGACCCAAGCGGTGGTTGAGCCTGCCGAAACCATCGCTTGGGGAACGCCCAAATTTTGTTGTGAAAATAAAAACTACTCTATCACGATTTGATAGAGATACTGATGTAAAATGTTTGCAAAACAGAAAAAGGAAGGTGTTTTATGAAGAAGAAATTTGTTTTGATTTTGATGATGATAGCTGGAGCTGCGCTTTTTGCGGAGGAAAAGATTTTCCGATATGAAATGATTCAGGAAAGCCAGATGTATAACACAATGACATTGTCAGTTTTGGATGTAGATCATGACATTGGAATTGACTTTGACACAAGCACACCAGAGCAAATAACTGCCTTATTAAACAGAAAAAATGCAAGATTGATTAAAAATTCAATTCTTCCAAATTTGGAATCTTCTTGGTATGGATATACTTCTTATATTTACATTGGTCCTGAACAAGATTCGGAGGCAGAAATTATTTCTGAAGAAGAATTTGAAGATTGTCTGGATGAAGCGATTCGGCAAGCTAATTAATCTGTTCGGCAGTCAGAAAAATCATGGACGGCTTGATTTTTAATGCGGCGGCAAGTTTTTCGAGCGATTTTACAGTTGGACTTGCAAGATTATTTTCTATTTTATACATATAATGCCTAGAAACGCCAGCGTCAAAAGCAAGCTGCTCCTGGCTAAGCCCCATCTGTTTGCGCAATTCAACAATCGCCTTTCCTAAATCCATAAGGAAATTATATTTTATCAAACTCTATAATAACACGCTTTATAGTTACACGCACTATAGTTTGCGTAAAGTTGAATGTTGGGATATAATATTGGGGAAGAATGAAAGGAGTGTGGATTTTATGAATGAAAAAGCAATGAATAATTTAAAAGGAATACTTTCCATAATGTGCTTAGCCTGTACATTGTTCTTATTTTTTTTTATAATCAGCAAATCTGTCAACACAGAAATTATTGTCCGTACTGAAAAAGTCAGCCTTCTAAAGAATGATGATTTTATAGAAATAATTCTAAACAATATTTCAAACAACGATATAAGATCTGCTAAATATAACTTTTCAGAAAACTCAAAATACTTGAAGAATAAAGAAGTGGTATCCTATTTTGAAAATTTCTTTTCATTTATTGAAGAAAATAATACTCAAAATAATATCCTTGAATCAGAAAATTTTGATTTTATAGCAGCAAGTAATTACATTGAAAATTATTTTCAAGAGTCAAAATCGTATAGTGAAATGAAAAGTTTTATGATTTCTGAAATAGTTCCATATTATATTGCTGAAAAAATAATACAGAAAAATATAAATAAAAAAAACATGGATAACTGTGTATCTTTTTTAAATAAGTATATAAATCATTTTTCTCAATTTGATTCACTTTCTCAAAGTACAGCAGATGTAATATGTTTTTATTATTATCTACAATATGAAAATGCTAATTTTATTCAAAAAGACGATAAAAAACGACTAAAAAATTTTATTAACGAAATTGACAGTTTACAGCAGAGGCATATAAATGAACTTGGTGAAAATGGGACTTACAAAAAGCAATCTCAATATTTAGATAAAATACATAATTTTTTTAATGATAAACAAAATTCTTTAATCGGTGGACATCTAACACAACTTAAAAAAATTGGAACAAGACTTGAAAAAATAGAAGTGTACAGATTTTAAGGGAAATATTTATGACAAAACAAACATCAAAAAAAATATTTTTGTTATCTTTTGGAATTTTATTGATTGATTTATCAATTTTATACTTAAATCAAAATGGAAAAATTTTATTAAATCAGACGATGTTAATACCATTATATGTATCATTTATATTTGGATTCTTTCATGGTTATAAAACTTTCTTAATCGAAAAATTTATTGACAATAAAATATCACTTCTATCTCTGTTTTATTTAAGTTTTATATATACGGCTTGGTATAACGTGATTTTATTACCATTATCAGGTTTTGGAGTTATAGAATGGGGGGTGTTTTTGTTTATAATTTTTTCAGATTTTATTCTTTTAAATTCTTCTAAAGCAAAAGAAAAAATTTCATATATAACTTCTTCTAGCAAAACGCTTTTAATTTTCGGTTCTATTATGTCTGTTTTTAAATTTGTAATATATTTTATATTTCCAGATAATATATATGAAGAAAGTTTTATAGGAAATCCAATAGCAAGATTCTTTGTTTTGGCATTCAACTGTATCGGTATTTTATTTTTATTACTATTTCTGAAAAATAAATTTAAATCAAAAATATCATTTTCAAAAAAACAAAAAGATATTTCAGTTTCTATTTTAAAAAGAATTATAAATCAAATTAAAAAGTTTTTTAATTTGATTATGTCTTTAATTTCAAGTCAAGCAGCAATTATTATAATAGGCATTATTATACTTGTCGGTGGAATTCTTATAGTTTTCGAGATAAATGCAATTTGCGAAGATATTTTAGAATTTATAGAACCTTTCTTAATAAAATTTTCATCTACCGGTAAATCAGCAATATCTCCTTCGATTTTTTATTTTGTCTCAAATTTTATAGTTCTTATATCTGTATTAGTATTTGGCTTTTATTATGAAAATCAATTAGAAAATAAAGCTCGGGAAAAAATTGGAGCTAAAATAATTAAGAAATTAGATGAAAATAAAGAATTTTCTAATAAACAAAAGAACGATATTTTGAGTAAAAAGAAGCAAGAACTAAAAAATGCTGAAAATTGTATCAAATTATTATCTAATACAGATAAACTAGAAAAATTTTTAAATTACTGAATTATATAAAAAAGGAAAATGCTATGAAAAATGAACTTATTACTTTTGACTATGCCAAAACAGAAATAATTCAAGAGGAATCTGTTTTTTTTAACAATGAATTGATAAAAAAATTTAATAATCAAAAAGAAGATATTGAAAAATTTCTTAAAGGATATAAAAATTATTTTACAGAAACACAAGAGACATTTCAAGAATTTACTTTTAATGAAAAATCTGACATTAAAAATATAGAAGATAAGATACAAAAAATTCCTGCTAAAAAAATTTTTAACGACATTAATAATTATAATTATGCAGTCGGCTACCTATGTTTAAAACATATAAAAAATTCTAAAGAAATTTATAAATATATAGACAGTTTTATTGATTGGGCAAATGTCGCGTTAGATAAACAGAATGATAAATTTTTGGCTAAAAATGAAAATATTGATACAATAATAGAAAACTATTGTAACTGTTCAAAATTTAACATAGATAAATATAATGCTCTTATTGATATTGCAACAGCAAATGCTTCTTCGGAAGAGTTAAAGATTGTAAAAAAAATACTACAAAAAGCAAAACAAAAAGATATTGATGATAAAGATAAAAAGATTGTATTTAAAAAAAGTAAGGAAGAAAGTATTGAAAAATTTAAAAAACACTATGAAAAATGTTTGGAAGCTGTACAAAAGATAATACTTCATAATAAAGATAATGGATTACTTTCATGGTATTTGGAAAGTTCTACAGCAGACTTGAAGGACATTTTGGAAATTGGAAATGAAATTGAAGATGAAAAAAAACAGTCTATTCTTCAATCGGTAAAAAATCAAGTGGATTATTTACTGATTAATATACTCGATTATTACATAAAGTGTGCAACTGTATTAAATTCTAAAGGAGTTCAACTTGATGATATTTCCTCCAAATTTAAAATTAATGAAATTTTACAAACAGTAGGTTCATATATAAAAAATGACAATATAAAACTGGATATTTTAAAACTTTATATGGATAAAACTCCTGATCAAAATTCGTGGGCAGTTTTACCATTAGACCTAATAGAAAATCATTTATTTTCATACCGCAATGATATTTCTGAAAGTTATAAAAAAAACATTATTTCAAAACTAAAAGAACGATATTCTAAGACTTCAAACATAGAACAGAGTCAAATAAGAGATATAATAAACAAAGTTATAACAGATTCATTAAATAAAATATCTATAAAAAAATATGCTTTTGATGAATTTGAAAATCTTTTTTCAGAAAACGGAATATTTTTAAATGATATGCTTACAGGTTTAATAAAAAGTTATCAGAATGTTCCAGAAATAAATGAATTTATAAAAAAAATATTTATGAAGTTAATAAAGAATAAAGTGTCTTTTCCTAGTCAAATTTTTAATTTATTAAATGACCCAAAATATGATGAAATTCTAAAATGTGATATTATAAATATTTTTCTAAAGAATTGTATAAACTGTAACGAAAAAGAAATTTTTTTATCGCAAATAAATATATTTAATAATGACTTTAATGATTTAAAAGAATCTCATTTTCCATTTCTCAACAAATGTAAAGCAGAATTCCTAAATGATAACGATATTCCTATTTTAAATAGATATGCTTTGGCACTATCTTTTATAAAAGAAGCCTCTGCTGAAAAAAATAATAATGAAATTCAGGATTGCATAGATTTCGTACTTAATGAAAAAAATTATTCATTAACAAAAGAATTTAGAACCCAATTAATTGATTTTATTACAGCAGATAAAATTTCTCAAGAAACTCGAAAATTTATTATTAAGAAATTACTAAAAAAAATATTTACAAAGGACAATTTATGACAAACTTCTACTGTGAATACTGCGGACAAAAATATCCTTCTGTTGCAATTCTTACAAGTTCCACTTGTCCAAGACATCCGAGCGGAGCTTTTAAGGGAAAGCACAAACTATATTATGAAGGTTCTGAAAAACGTCAGTATATGTGCAAATTTTGTGGCACAAAGGCAAGTTCAATCAGTTTGCTTATTGGTGGAACTTGCCCGCGTCATCCAAAAGGTTCGTTCAAAGGTAATCATTCACCATCATTATAATTTCAGGAGGTTTTTCTATGCCCTACACTCTTCCTGCCGAACAAAAACTTTACGTTGAACTTTCAACTCTTCTTTCTGAATGGAAAAAAATTGTGTGCACAGACCAGACTTCTTCAAATCTTTTTGTGGAAGATGGATTTTACCCTTTTTATACTCAGCAGCCTGTGAAAATTCTTTTTGTCGGGCGTGAGGCTTTGGGAATGGCCGGATTGAATTATATTGATGTTCTTTTTGATGCGTACAAAAATAAAATTGTGGGTGAAAAACCTATTGATGGTTATAAATTTCATCGTCTTTTGTTTTATATTGCTTACGGAATAATCCATCGCGAAACTGACTGGAAAAAAATTCCTTACGCCAGTGAACTTGCAGACAATTTTGGAACGCCAAGTGGAATCAGTTTTGCATTTATGAATCTTTCAAAATTTTCAAACGAAAGTGATTCATGGGAAGCGGACAATCTTCTGATTGATTCATTTTTAGAGAAATCTCAAAAAGCAAAAGCAAATCTTTTTAATAAAGAAATCGAACTTTTATCGCCAGATTTGATTTTTACAATGAATCTTGAGGAGCGCATAAATTTTCTTGGCGAAATTACAGAGCGGCAAAACGGATACGATGTTGATTTTATGAAGCTAAAAGCCGGCACAAGGCAAATTCCACTTTTAAATACCTGGCATTTTGCCTCTCCAAACAAAAGCGAATACCAAAACTATTACAAACCAATAGTTGAAACTTTACAAAACCATGGACTTTTTGGGTTTTAGAATTTAAGATGATAAAATATTTCTGTTCAGATTGTTAATATAATTGTCATTAAATTAATGGCTATTATATTATCTTCAATCTTTTAATCATCTGGCATTTCTGGATTTAATATATGAAAGTGCTTCTTGTGCTTTATGCAGCAATTGAAAACATCAAAATCTTTTTTATTAATAACGTTATTTTCATCGGAATCGCCAAAAGAATAGCTTCCTAAATCCATTTCGACCTTTATGAAACTTGAAGCTCTAAAATCGCCAAAGGTTGTATTGGCTGTTATAGAAGAATCAAAAAGAAATTGCGCAAGCTGCAAAAGAAGAGATGCTTTATGGTCATATAGTATTCGGATTTTATTATTTTCAATATTGTCATGATAGTTGTAAAAAATAATTTCCAGGACACAGGTACAATCATGCCATGGCTTGCCATCTTCATAGTCATAAGCAAGTATTGTATTAATATCTCGCAGCTCATCTTTAGTCAGAAAAGTTGCATCACAACCATCTAATGCCTGCCCTCTGATTAAAACTGCTCCATTTGGAATATTTATTTTCTTTGGCATTTTTACCTCCAAACCTTCAAGTCTACTTTTATTATAAATTATTATCTCTCTCACTCAACGATAGACTTATCCGGTTTTTGTGTTAAAATAATTTTATGGCACAGGAAAAAAGACATATTGTTTCGCATTTGATGCTGGAACGGCTGGTGGGAATCCATAAAAAAATAAAATCCGGATCTTACCCGAATACAAAACAGCTTGCAGAAGAATTTAATAGCGGAAAAGGAATTGCAACAATCAGCCGCGATATTGAATTTTTGCGCGACCGTTTTGGTGCTCCAATTGAATACGACTACGAGCATCGCGGCTATTTTTATACTTCGTACTTTGAAATGCCTTTGAACGCAATTTCGCCGGACACGATGATTTCGTTGTTTGCGGCAAAAATTATGCTTTCTCATTTTAAGGATTCACCTTTGTATGATGACATCTGCAGCGCGATAAGCTTGCTAGCAAACTCCAATCTTGAAGAAAACGACGGGCTTTTAAAAAGAATTGCTCTTTCCCCAAGTCCTTTGCCAATCAATATAATAGAAGAAAATGTGTGGGAAACGATTTTGTACTCTCTGCGGAACAACTCAAAAGTCGAATTTGACTATCATGGACGCTGGAATCCAGAAAACACGCATCGTAAAGTTCATCCATATCAGCTTGTAATGGACAGCGGAAATTATTTTTTGTACGGCTTTTCAGAAGAACGAAATGAAACCAGGCTTTTTTCGCTTTCAAGGATAAAAAATCTGAAAATTACAGAAGAAACTTTTTTGCTTCCAAAAGATTTTGAGTTTGAAAAACACTGCGGCGGCGGCAAATTCGGCTCTTTTTCTTATAATGAATCCGAGCATTACAAAATTGAATTTTACGAGAATGCCCGGCAAATGCTAAAAGATTTTGTCTGGGCAGAAGACCAGAAAATTTTTGATGATGAAACAAGAAATTGCACAACAATTGAATTTTCTTCAACTCAATATCTTAAAATTGAAGAGTGGATTTTGTCTCAAGGTTGCTATGCAAAACCGCTTGAACCAGAATGGCTTGTAAAAGAATGGAAAGACCACATCAAAGGAATGATGGCTTTGGCGAAAATAAAATAGGCTCAATTCTTCCCCACCTCACCAAGATTTGTTTCAATCCGGATTTCAAAATATGGGCTGAAGTTTCTTAATTTCATTTTTAGGACTTCTTTTCTTGTTAAATCGCAGTGAGTGTAAAGTCCGTGCATTGAAAAACACAAATGAATCTTGTTGAATGGTTCTTCCTTAAAAAACGGCGGATCTGCCCATTGCGGAACTTCTCCGTCTAAATAATTTTCCTCGTTGTCGGCTGAAAGTCCATTCATTGTCATAAGGTTATGAAAAGTGTAAGCAAGCAGAGAATCGTCTTTTGTAACAATTCCAAACGGATGATGAAAATTATAGTCGAGCGTTTTTTCTATCTCGCTTTTGTCGAATATTGAATATCCGTTTTTTACAAGCTGCTCAAAGTCTTTTTTGATTTTTTTAGAAGTTAAATTTATGCTAAGTTCATATTCAAGCATTTTTTTTGCAAGTTTCAGAAGTTTTCGTTTTTCAAACCAAAAGAAATTTTGTCTTTCTGGATGTTTTTTCATTTTTTCAAAGTATTCTTTGTTCATCCTAAAGTCTTTGCGCTCTTTTTCTGTAAATTTTCTGCGCAACTTGAATTTTCCAATAGTGATTTTTATGCAGTGATAAAAATCTTCCGGCTTTGCATTTTTAAAAATTTCATAAGGAATTTTGTAGTTTGCCCAATACGGCTTTTCGTCTTCTTCATTTTTAGGATGAAGGAAACCGTAAGTTACGCGGCAAATGTAATCCATAGGAATTGAAAGTTCATCCTTGCTGTAGTTCTTCCACAAATCAAGAGCCTTTAGTTTGGTCGGCATTTTTTTTCCATATTTAAACACGAGTTTCCATTCTGATTCGGCTTCAAAATACTCGTCAACTCCGGAAATGTTGTCTTCTTTATCAACATCGAATCCAATGTTGCCAGTTATTTTATATCCTTTGTAGTAAGTTTTTCCGCTTTTTATCAATAAATCCAGCTGTTCTTTTATTTCTGCCATCTGGTCATAAAGAAGAAACATCAGCTCGTAGATTCTAGCGTTGATTCTGCTTAGATTCTTCATTGTTTTGTTGTTTTTCATGTTTTGCCTAATTATAAAAGTCCCGGTGATTTTTTAATATTTTTTCACTGTCGATTTCACTGATATTTTCTGGAGTAACACCTTTAAGTTCTTTTGCGCAAAATTTATATCCGTACTTGGCAGCTTGGTTTAGGTGGTATTTTGCTTTTTCATAGTCTTTTTCCGTTCCCCAGCCATAAAGATAACATTCACCAAGTCCCCAATGGGCGAGTTTGCTTCCGCCGACAATCGCTTTTTTATAATATTCAACCGCCTCTTCCAAAGTTCCGCTGACCCAGCCATGCACAATAAAACTTGCCTCATCGCACATGGCTTGAACAGAACCTTTTTTCGCGGCTTTTGTATTCCATTCATGAGCAAGTTTTAAACTGTCATTCATAAAAGAATCATGCAACATATATTGTGCATATTTGTACATTGCGTCCGCATCCCCTTCCAGTGCAAGTTTTCTAATTTGGACAATATCTTTGTTGTTTTTTACCCATTTTTTCACATCGTCATAAAAAGGTGGATTGCTTTCATACTTTTTCCACTTTCTTTTAGGCTGACTTGCGGCTTTTTTTATCCAATAAGAACCTTCTTCAACATTGTCAGATTCTAAGAATTTTTTGGCATAATAAAATTGAGCATTCGGACAGCCGTTTTTTGCCGCCAAAGCAAGTTCTTTTGTTCCGTCAGTTTTCCATCCGCAATATTCTTTGTAATAATGAATTTGATAAACCCAATAATACCCGATTGCGTAATTTTGAGCGGCGGCTTTTTTGTACAAATCTAAGGCTTTATTAAAAGCGGCTATTTGTTTCTTTTCGCTTAGTCGATTATTCCAATCAGCAAGTTCAACGTTTCTTTGAATAAATCTTCCCATAAGAACATACGCTCGCGGATTTTCTTGCTCAATTCCTTTTTTTAGCCATTTTTCGGGGATTTTTCTTTTTTCGAAAAAATAGTTTTCTAAAATATTATCTGCAATATCAAGCTGTGCAGAAACAATTCCCATTTTTGCAAAAGGATAAAGCAAAACAGTTTTTACAAAAGGAAAAAGTGTATCGGTAAAAAAACAAACAATATTGCTCCCGATTCTTTGAAAAAACTCTTTTAAAACATAAATCATAAACACCTCTTAAAAATTAGTTAACAACTGCCAAATCATACAATCTTTAGTCTTTCATTTGATGATAGAGTAAAAAATTATCGCACAAATATCAAGTTTTTAGGAAAGTAATAAAAGCGTAAGCGAATTTTCAAAAACTCGACATTTGCCCTAATATTTTTTTTCACTCATCAGCTTGATTGATATCTGCTAATTGCTCGCTTAACTGTTTTCGTAAGAGCAAAAAATCGTGAAAGTAAGTTTTTATGGATTCAGCTATTTGCTCTTGCTTTGACAAAGTGCTTGTCTTTTTAGCAAAATTATATTGGTCTTTAATAAGTTTAATCCAATCATTATCATTCATTTCTTTAAGCAACTTGCTTTTGAAATCGTTGTCATCTGAACTATCTATATAATTTTGCAAACGATTAGAGTTTTCCCTGATTTTTGATAAATCGTTTTGTATGGCGTCATCAATATCAATTTTAAAGTCGCCTTCTCTAAATACATGTGGATTTTCTACAGCTAAATTATGAAATCCTACCTGCATAAAAGTTAGCATTAATTGCTCCCACGGAATAGTGTATAAAAACCAGACTTTTAAATATTCTTTCATATTGTTCACCTCCTGCTTGGGTTTTGAGAAAAAGTTAGAAAATCATATTCAGTGGATAAATTAAACTCCATTACCTTACTTAAAAAGTGGAGTTAAAATTTCAATTGCTTTTTTATTTTTAATTTGGATTGCATAATCTAATGCAGTTTTTCCATTATTGTCTTTTTCATAAATATTGCCATATAACTTATTTTGAACCAAATATTCAAGGATTTCAGGATGTTCGTCATTAAAAACTGCACAGGACAAAAGACTTAAACCATTTTTCGCTTTTAGAAAAATGTTCGCACCAGCTTCTATTAAAAGTTTTACAGCTTCAAGGCTTGTTCCCATTACGGTATAAAGCTGTAAATTCGTATATCCTCGAAATTCGTATTCGTCGATGCCGTCAAAAAGGTGATTTTCCAAAATTCGTTTTACAAGCGGAACATAACATTTGTCACATGCAATCATAAGCGGAGAAATATAATAATGATTTCCTCTTCTGTCAGAACACGGAAATTTATTTCTTGGTTTAAAACCATTTTCAAGAAGATAATCAAGAACTTTCATATCAGGTCTTTGACACCAAAGCGTATCAATAGCTGTATGTTCATCCTTGTCTTTATAATTCGGATCTATTCCTTTTTCAACAAGAACTTTTAAGTAATTCAAGCCTTTGTCTTTTTCAATGCAGTAAATGAAAAAGTCATTTATCTTTTTGCTATCGGAAAAATCTTTTATCAAACTTTTAAATTCATCAAACATATTGTATTGAATCGTGAATTCAATTTTTACGTCATCTGGAATTAAAACATTCCGCACAGCAGTGAATTTTTCTTCTATTTCGCCTTTTTTTGGACTTGAAAAAATACAATATTCAACCACATCTTTTTTAGTGAAATATGCGTTTTTTTCATTTTTTTGAAGAAAATCCTTTTTTACAAGTTTTTTTATAGAATCAGCCACATTTCTTTCAGAAATGAAAGATTTTCCAACATTCGAGCTGTTAAAAATCTTTGTGTTTAGAGTTTTGCAAATTTCTTCAGCATTTATTTCTCCAAAAAAATTGTGGATTCCCAAAAAACTAAAGAAAACCAACTGAGAAACCGGGTCTAAAACTTCAAAATCGATTTTTAAAATTCTATTTTTCGAGGAAAGATTTTTTATGTCTTCCTGCTCGTAGCGTTCAATAAGTTCTGCAAGTTCAATTTCGTGCAATGGAGCAAGGGCAAGTGCAACGTAGCCAGGATAGATTATCCTGCCGCTAAAGCACTGTTTGTAAAGCAGATTCAAAAGTTTATTTTGCAATTCCGCAGGACTTTCAAAATAAACTGATTTGTTTTGAAAAGTTTCTAAAACGCTAAAAACGATGTAATTGAATTCGTTGTGGGTAACTTCCAGTTTTTCAGCATTTTTTTCTGACAAACGCAGACATTGTGCAAGGTTCTTGTCTTTGCTTTTATACCAGGTTGTAAGTATTATTTTTAATAAGCCTTGTTCAATCGGTTCTTTGTAGTTGCCATTTATAAAAGTCAATATTTCATCGACAAAGTCGCCTTCAATGTTGTCGATTGTTAGGCAAACTTCTTTTTTGCTCGCAAGAAGTTCATCCAACTCACAAAACTGCTCTAAAAATTCATTCTTTATGATTTGAGTTTTGTCAAGGTTGATTACGTTTCCTGTTGATTCTGTGATTTTATTCCAAAAGCGTTTGTTGTCATTAATTGTAATCCAAACTATTTTTTTGCAAAAATTTGTAACAAGCAGATATTTGCAAAGATTTGTTGCGGCAATGGTTTTTCCGCTATTTGACTTTCCTTGAATTATAAAGCCTGAATGTTCATCGCCAAGAAGTTCCTTTTTCCATTCTATAAAAGACGGAGTTTCAACATATTCATTTTTATACTTGGAATCCAAAAATGAAGAAATAGTCTTATTTTGAAGTGCGGTCGGTTCAAAAATTTCGGCAAAAACACATTCAATTTTTTCTTTTGAAGAAAGAGAAACAACAAAAAGATTTTTGTGCCAACCTTGCAAAACAGGCTTTTCTTCATCGCTTACATAAATGAACAAATGCTTTTCGTTCGGATTTGAAAAAGCGTTTTCCTTTACAACTTCAAATTTTTGGCAGATTTCTGAAACCGCTTCCAATTTTATTTTTTTGTTGCATACAGAAAAATTTCCGGTAATTGTGATTGTGCTGTATTTTTTTGAAAATTCACGTTTTTTCAAGTAAGAAAACAAAGAAACAAAAATGCCAAGATGGATGGATTGCGTGCTTGAATCAAAAGATTTGAATTTTTCGTCGCCTTTTCTGATTTTTATGCGAGCTTTTATGTCGTTTGAAAAAGCGGCTTTTAATTTTTTTAGCAAAGGATCAACGTTTTCGCAGTCGCTGTGATAGTAAAAACCGTTTACGCTTAAATCTTCATCGAAAACGGTTTTTATTTCAAATAATTCATTTTTGTTTGAAACAATGGGAACATACAACTTTGTCATAAACTCACCTTATGAAGATAAATTTTATTTAGATAGTCCAAAAGCCGGGTTTTTAGAAAAATGAACAAAAGCGTAAGCAAATTTACAATTTGTGAAGATTTTGTGCGATAAGAACAATTTAGGTTGCATAGCAACCCAAATCATTTCAAACGAAGTTTGAGCACAACCATCTGTAGCAAATTGGAAATTTGCTGAAAGCGTTTTTTCACAATTTATAAAAAAACTCGACATTTTGGCTGACATTTATTCTTCGGGAATAATTTTTACGATTAGATTTTTTATTCCGCGGAAAATATCGCCAACTTGCACAGGCTGCGAATACAATCTGCAAGTTCCGTCGCCTTTTGAAATTATGGAAGTTTTGTAATTTTCATCTGCATTTGTAAATTCCAGTTCCACAGCAAACTTTTTTGAAGCGACATTTTGGTTCAAGTCAATGTAGAACTGATATTCCTTGTCTTCAATTTCGCACATCTGCCCAAGCTTTCCAAAATCGGAAATTTCGTTTTCTTTGCCGAATTTTCTCATTCCGTCGCCAGCGGCCGCCATATATTCCTGATATTCATAGATAGAAATTCTTTTTGCACAGTTCCAGTCAAATACAAATGCGTTAGGCTGATTTTTTGAAACGCTGTTTTTTTCAAGAATCACCAAATTCCAGCACATTGAAAAAAACTGAATACTTTTCAGAAAAGCCGTAATTACAAGAAGTTTTGTTTCTTTTGGAATTTCCGCTTCAAAATCCACCTGGTTATCAGATTTTTCAAAACTGCTGCTGATTATTTCGCAGGCGGCTTCAACGATTTTTTTATCTTGTGGCGTTTTTAAATCAAAAACTGAAATAATATTGTCGATTTTTTCAGAATGTTTTTCGTAGCAATTTGCCAAATCCGCTGGGAAAAAGCCGTTTTCAATCGAAATATCTGTTATAAGTTCCCTAACATTTTTTTCCATATTAGATTTCCCCCAATTCATTCTTAAAATGGCGAATAAAAGTGTCGCGAATTTGTTTTATCTGCTTTGCAAAGATTGCTCTCATTTCTTTGTTTGTGGAATCCAAGTCGTTTTTAGTTTTGTAGTAAGTCCACAAAGCACTGTACGAATGAGTTCTGTCGCATTTTTCAAAAAGTTCTAGCAAAGCCTTATAAGAATTTGTATCTTTTTTGTCTTGCAATTGCTTTTTGGCCAATTTTGAAAAAGTTTTTACAAAAAAAGAATCGTCTTCAAATTCCTGGCAAAAAAGTTTCATAAGATATTCATAGGAGTCATCGGCTTCTTCGCCATACCGACTGTTTGCCATATCGTAAGGTTGTGCCTCATACGAATCTTCATCCGCACTGTAGTTTTCGCCGCCATAATCAATATTGTCGCTAAAAACCGGCTTTTTCGATTTTTTTTCTGGCTCATATTCCAAAGAATTGTCGATATTAAGTTTTTGCTTTACGGACTGCCACGAGTTTTTAGTGAACAGACTTTTTAAAGGCTCTAAAGTTTTTGAATTTTTAGAAATGCTTTCCAGTTCAGAAAGCAGCTTTATTTTTTCAAAAACGCTTTGAACATTTTCTATGGATTTGAATTTTTCGTTAGTTTCTGAATCAAAATTTTCTTTTTCGATTGAAGAAAGTTCAAGTCTAAAAGAAATTGCAGAATCAAAAATTTTATTAACAAACTGAAACTCTTCTTTTTCAAAAGGAAGCCCACTTTCGTATTTATCGAAATCAAGCCATTTTTTATGAAATTTTTGAACAATCTGCAAGCAATTTTCGTACAAGTGGTCAAGCAAAGATTTCTTTTCGCCGCTAGATTTATAATTGTCTTCCAAGCACTGCGGAACATAACTTCCGTCAAACTTTTGAAGTTCATTGTTGATATAGAAAATCTGATTTTCGGTTATTTGGAAAGATTTTTGATGCTTAAACCGATATTCGTCCAAATCAGTGGATTCTGTATTAATCAAATTTTCTTCGTCCGCAAGATGAAAACTAAGGCGAATCAAATCATCGTTCGTGTTTTTTTCGGCATGATACTTGCTGTTCAACTTTTGGTAGATTGTATTTGTGCCAAGTTTTATGCAATCTTTTAGTGAAGAAGCATTTTTTTCTGCCTTATAGCCTATAAAGATTTTTGAATATTCGCCTTGAGCATAAACTTTGTAGGCAGAATAAATGTTGTCAAGTTTTTCGGGCTTGGAGTTTTTTTCCTTTTTGCCGATTTGCTTTATTGAAGTAACAGAACTGAAATTATTCCATTTAAATAGAAGAGTTTTTGGCTCAGAAGTTTTTATAATCTTTTTAAGACCGTAAAAATTAACTTCGGCTTCGTAATATGACAAATCTTTGTCTTCAAAACCCCAAGAAGACTTTATTTTTTCCATAAAATCTTCAACAAGATTAAATTCACCACATTTTTCCAAAGAATTTTTATTCAGCGATTCAAGAACATTGTCTGCACGCAGATTTAGTTCTTTTTTAAATTTAGAATCGTAAATCAAATCCAGACAAACTTGCGGCAAACCGTACTTGAATAATTCAGTGTTTTCTTCATATTTTTTTATGATTTCGTTTTGAAGTTTTTTATTCGTAAAAAAATCTTCGTTTTTTGGCAAAAAATTGGCTAAAAATTCATGAGTATTTTTATTTTGCGTGGATATTAAGGAATCAAAATCGAACGAATCCTGTTTTATATTTTGGTTTAACTCGTCAATAACTTCCTGAGAATCCGGCAAAAAAGCCACAAAAAAGTGCCTTGCAAGCATTTTTACCAATTGAATATTTTTTAATCTTGTTTCTTCAATAGTCATAAAAACAATTATAACACGTTTTTAAGAAATATGAATTAGCCAAGATGAAAAATACGCTGAGTTTCCGCCTTATTTTTTTGGCTTTTTGCTGCCTGTTTTTATAAGACGGAATTCTTCCATAATATCTATGAGAAATTCGTTGTACTTATTAAAAAAAACATCAACTTCAATTTCGTTATATATTTTTTTTGCTTCTTCGGGAGCTTCCACAACGAGTTTTAAAAGTTTTTGTGCAATTGCTACAATTTTTTTAGCATCATTATCAAGTCCTTTTGCAACGATGGAAAATCCCTGTGGAATGTCTTTGATTGCAACTGCACATTTATTAGGTTTCATTAAAACAAATGAGCAGTCGCTTAATTTTTGAGTTAGTTCTTTTTCTGTCATATTTTTTCTCCTATAAAAATGAAACCGAAAATTGCCTAGAAGACATTCTTCCAGAACAATTTTCGGTTTGAGTTTAAGTTAGATTCTTGTATCTACAACATTCCATAAAAACTTAAAATCAGTTTCCGTCGCCAGAACCCCAGTAATATTCTTTTTCAAAAAGCATATTTATTATTGAATCGAGTGAGTTTTCGTCATCAAGGTCTTCGTACATTTCTTTAGCGTCAAGAAAAGTGTCGTCATCCATAGAATGAAGAACAAGCTCGTCTACCCCGGTAATGCCGGCTGCACAAATCTGCAAGAAATACATAAGTTCGGGATTGCCGCCAAAAGCTCCGCAGCCCCAGTTTCCGCCGTGAATTACGCATTTTTTGAACAGCTTAGCAGAAATTTCTTTTGCATTTGAAAAAGCACAAACAAGAGTTTTTAGCAAAAGCTCAATTTCATCATAACTGTACTGACCTTCGCCCACTATTGCAGAAACGGCGATTATGTTGTTTTTAATGTTATCTTTAACAACGTGAATGCCGGCTTCAATTTCTTCTTCTGGAGCCGTCATAAAATTATGACCGTAAATATTTCCCATTCCGCCCATTGGCAGTCGAGGCGTTGTGTCCACCTTAAGCCACATTGGAGCATTTTCAATAAGATATGGAGTTGGTCTTACAGGTGCGCCGTCACGCAGCACAAGAGTATTTGGCTTCATATTTTCTTCTCCGGGGTCAAGAAGATAATTGCGAACACTTGCCAAAATTGGATGTTCAAAAACCTGAATTTCATCCTGCGCAAAAAGCTGACCGCCATAATAACCGAACAGTTTAGGGTCGGCAAAGTTCATCCATCATACGTAGCGCACTGGGCCAGACAAATCTTTTTCATAATTGTAAAAGCCGCATTCGTCCTTGAATACCGTTGCCGTTTTTGTAAATACAAAACTGTCAATATCTTTATTGTTTGGAGTGCATCTTGTTACAGTTACACTGCCATTCAAATATTTTTGTTTAGCTTCTCTTGCTTTATTAAAATATTTAATTTTTCGTTCAACTGTAAATTTTGGCGTTGAAAAAATAATCAAATCCTCAGCGTCAAGTTTGATTTTTCCAAGTGTTTTGTACAACATAAAATATTTCCTCCTAAATCACTTTGTATGTTATTTCTCTTGTCTTTTTTCCGTCTTTTGAAAATTCGGTAACTCTAATTTCTTCTTTTTTTACTCCCTTTTCTTCTAAAATGTGGTAGGAAAGAGAATCAGAAATAATGTACAAAGCATCATATTTGTTTTGCTCGATGTATTTGTAAGACTTAAAGTTTCCGTTTTCATCAAGCTCGTTAATCTGTTCGCAGCCAGTTCTGTCTACTCGGTGAAGAAGTTTTTTATTGTCATCCGTGTATTTTGCCCAGCCTTTTGAACCGTCTGAAAATTCTTCATAGAGCTTATGCTCCTCTTCTGAAAAAGTTCTTTTTCCTGTTATTGTCTTTCCGTTTTCTGAAATTTTGATTTCCGCGTTTTTTGATTTTTTCGCGTTTTCTGAAACTGGACACCATGCTTCTATAGTTTTTCCGTCTTCAAACCTTCTGGTGTATTTGATGCTTTTGTTTTCATAGCGTTCTATATAGAGTTCGTAAATCAAAACATCATTTTTATAATATTTATGCCAATATACAAGACCATCTTCTGAATGATAATGTTCCTCTTTTGTTCCATCTGAATACACACGAACAGCATCAGAAGGGCTGGTTTCTTCAGCAATTTTGCCTGTTGCGGCATCTGTTTTTATTGATTTTATATGATTGCCAGATTCATCATATACATGAGTCCAAGTATACTGACCAATTTCTTCTTCTTTTACAATTTCCCCATTATCATTGTAAGAAATTACTTCAAGTGCAGAAACATTCTTTTTAAGCTCCTTGCCGTCCAGCACAAAACTGATTTCTGACTTCAATTCGTTGTTCATTATTGCTCCTCTTGTTTTATAATACGTAAATCCTGAACCGCAGAACTTACATATTATAAGTTGGAGAAAAAAGTTGAGGGTTTGAGAAAAATGGAGAAATTTTATTTTTCATTACCTAAATATTATTTGCGAGTTTCTTTTATCTTATTCCAAATCTGGTAGTATAAAATTATAACACAACTATTTTTAGTAGTAAAATACAATTAATTGCTGTAAACAATTGCTACAGATGGTTATGCTCGCGTTTCACTTGATAAGGTTTGGGTTGCTGTGCAAACTTAGTTGTTCTAATTGCACAAAATCTTCATAAATTGTAGATTCGCTTACACTTTTGTTTATTTTTCCTAAAAACTCGAAGTTTGGACAAAATAACAAAAACCTATTTTAAAAGCCATTTCCAGACTGGAATAACTTCAATTTTTATATCATCAACATTCAGCTCTTTTTCTTCTTCATAGGTAATGATTATAA
>OQVN01000156.1_pt1 | contig 26303 bp, 30 predicted proteins | sample 1691621 | NCBI WGS metagenome assembly OQVN01 (sample SAMN03418278, study PRJEB22391) | human gut metagenome | biome: human-gut; feature: organic feature; material: feces | host: Homo sapiens | place: Tanzania | collected 2013-01 | reverse complement strand
CTCTTGAATTGGATAAAGGTATTGAAGTAGAAAAAAAGAGTAAGGAAATATTAGACCAGATTATAGATGATTCAATGAGTGAAACTGAAAAAATCTGTGCAATAAATACCTGGTTAGTAGATAATGTTGAATATGATTTTAATGTAATAGATGAAAGAGACGATGCATCCGCTGGAAAAATTGAATTAGAAGGACAAAGAGCTATTGATAACATTAGAGCAAATTCAGCTTATAATTCATTAGTACTTCAATCAGCAGTCTGTGAAGGGTATACAAATGGAATGAAATACTTATTAAATAAAGCAGGTATTGAAGCAGAAAAAGTAGATTGTAGATACTGGGACGAAGAAGATGAAGAGATAACAGATTATATTCATCCTAAAAATTCGAATCACAGCATTATAAGATTTAAAACAAAAGATGGTTGGTTTTATTCAGATCCAACATTTGATTCTATGAATCCATGCAAAAGAAAATTTTTCTTCAAAACAAAGAGTGAAATGGCTAATGTACATGGATTATCTATAAGTGAGATGAATGTCGAAAGTCCAGATGTTAGATCAGAAGAATATTCTAATGAAGCACTTTCAAAAATATTAACAGAACAGCTAAGAAGGAATAGAAAAAAAGAAAAACAGTCGTCAAAAGATGATAAAAAAGAATATAAAGAACAACCTGAAACAAAAAATAGACCAGATGAAAGCCCTGAAGGATGGAGAAAGTCCTTTAGATTTAATATACCTCCAGAACAATATCAAGAAGTATTAGAGATTCATCAACAAATGGAAGAGAAATTTGAAAAAGGTGAAATAGAAAATGCCGAAGATAAAGTTGAGCCAACAGAACATGGAGTAAAATAGAATATAAATTTAGTATAGGTGGTATAAATGAAGAATAAAAAGTTATTAATATCAATTATAATAATTACGTTATTGATTATTATAATATTAACTTTAATTTTAATTAGTAAAAACAGAATAAAAAAGACAACTAATTTAGAAAAAACAACAGGAATAACAGTTGTACCTACTATGAATGATAAAATAACAGCAGATAGTAGTTGGTGTGGAACTTTTCAATTAGTTTGGAATGATATGAAAAATGAAGTTGTAAAGCAAGATGTAGTGTTTACGCCACAATTAGAAATGGTGGAAAATTTAAATAAAGAAGATTTTGATGAATCAATGTTATCTGAAGAATATTATTATAAAATTTATGGTTTGAAAACACTAGAATTAAAAAGCAAAATTGAAAACGGAATCAAAGAAAAATTTAATCAGACAAGTGATATCTTAGATGATTTAGATTGGTCAGAAAATGGCTTAGATAATCCTAATGATGTGGGTAGCAAAAGATATTTTTTTTATACAATGTTATATAGAAAATTTGAATTTTTACAAGAATTTGATAAATTAAAAAATGATATGTTTGGTAAAGAATATAAAGATGTTCAGTATTTCGGTATAGATAAAAATACAAAAGATTCTGTAGGAAATCAAATTAGAGTATTGTATTATAATTCGAAAGATGATTTTGCAATATTAATAAATACAAAGGCAAACGATGAAGTAATATTCTGTAAAAATCCTAAAGGAAAAACCTTTAATGAAATATATGCTAATATGAATGAAGAATCTAATAAATATGATGGTAGTAGTTCTTTTAATAGTATTGATGAGTTCAAAGCTCCAAATCTAACTTTTAATGAAAAAAAAGAATATGAAGAATTAGAGGGTAAAAAATTTCCAACTGCTGATCCAATTTATAACGAAGGTGAAATATATAAGGCAATACAGACTATAAAATTATCTTTAGATGAAAAAGGTGGAGAGATAAAAAGTGAAGCTGCAATAGACATGAAAGTTGATTCAACAGCAATTAATACAAAACCGAAAAAGGAGGAACCAAGATATTTTTATGTTGATGATACATTTACATTATTTTTAAGGGAAAAAGGAAAATCTAAACCATATTTTGCAGGAAGAATAGATGATATAACAAAATTCCAGTAGAACATTAAAATGAAATATAATAGCAAAAACATATATTAAAAGTGTTGAAAAGAAAACAGAATAACATCTTAAACTTTAATACTAAAATAATTGGTAAGGAAAAAATATGATTAAAAAAAGAAATACAAGAATTATTTGATAATTTTAGAAATTTTTCAGAAGAACAAAAAGAAGATTGCAGATTCTGTAAAAAGAAGTAGAAATATAATCAGAATGAAGAATATTATTGAAAAATATATATTTTAAATATAATAAATAAAAGAAAAAGTGTTTTATAAATAGGCAATGGAGGAAGTAATATGCCAGACAAAGAGTTTGTAGATAGAATTAAGGATGGACAAATAAAAAAAATCGATAAGAAACTAATTACTGAAGAATTTGTAAAGATCGGACCAGCGGTTGTTAAAAGAGGAGAGGATGGAGGACTGAGTTATTGTTTGGAAGGACTATGTGGAGCTGACTTATCTAATGTTGATGTGAGTCGGTTTAGATGGAAGCTTACTAGGAAGAACAACTTTTGATGACAGAACTATATTCCCAGATGATGAATACGGAAAGAAATTAAAAAAAACAGTCCAAAGACTTTTAGATGACGGTGAATTATCAAAATCCTTAGAAGAATTGCATAGTAAAGAAGTTGTTACTAAAACTGAAGATGGAAATACACAAACAAGTAAATTAGATGGCAGTGGTGTAAATATTGCATTTATTGATATGGGGTTTGATAAAGATATGTCTGAATTTGAAGGCAGGGTAATACATCATATGACATGCAGATTGAATGAAAATACAGGAGAATATGAGATTGTAGATTATACAGGAGAAACATCAGGTCACGATAATTATCATGGAAATACAGCTGCTGATTTAGCAACTGGGGAAAAATGTGGCGTAGCACCTAAAGCAAATGTTTATTTTTTTGAGGTAGATAGTAGAGGAAAAGTAGAAGGGGAGTATGCTAAAAGAGTAGAGGCAATATTAAAATATATAGAAGCTAATAAGGATGAACTAAAACTTGACATTATTTCACACTCTGCTGGAGCATCTAAAGATGCATTTGATATAGCTGACAGAATTAGAAAAATAAACGGATGTGAATACGTTAATTCACAAATATTTTGGAATGACTTTATACCAGGAAGGGAAATTAATGGAGAAACAGTTGAAGCTGGATTTGTAAAAAGTGCAAGAAAGGTACCTGAGGTTTATGAAGATGATAATGGAAAATTATTAACCAATCAAAATGCAATGGTTATACCAGTAGAAGGAAGAACTAGTATTCAAGTGCTTAAAGACGAAAATGGAAATACAATAGAATCAAGAAAGTTTAATGGAGCTATTTGTGGAGCAAGTTTTGCAATACCACAGTTAGTAGGATATTTCGCATTAGCAAGACAGATGAATCCCACAATGTCTTTTAAAACATTTGTAAATAAGGCTAGAGAGCATGCAAAAGTTAATAATGGGCAATTATATATAAATCCGATAGAGATTATAGAAAAAATGTGGGAAAAGCAAAGAGGAGTGCCTGTGCAAGATCAAGAACAAGAACTCTCACAGAAACCAAATAATACTCCAAGCAGGGAGAATACGACACAAAGACTTGGTCGAGAAACCCTGCATGAGCAAAATGATATGGCATTAAAAAATAAAGTTGAACAGGTAATAGCACAACAACAAAAAGAAATTGAAAATAATAGAAAAAATAATGATAGAGGAAATTCAAAAGATGGTTAATGTTGAATATGCTAATGCATATAGTGAAGTTTTAGAAGTTTTAAATCATATTCCAAAATCTGATTATGATAAAATTCCTAATAATGTGATTGAGGTTTTTACTAGAAACAACAATAAAAAATATGAATTTAATTATGATGTTACTAAAACATTAAATGAACAAAATGTTTCAAAGATTGCTAAAACCATAATTGCTATATTATTTAGAGATTATTGGGCAACACCCACTCAAAGAGAAATAATCATAACAAAAGAAAAATATGACATTGCAAAGTTAGAACAAGAAAAAAGAGAATTATATAATCCTGATAATATCTTTAAGAAAAAAGATAAAATTCAAAAAGAAATTGTAGAAGAACAAAATACTTCACTTGTTAAATACAAAGAAATAAATATCGTTAAAAAAATACTGAATAGAATAAAGAAATTTTTAAATATTACAAAATAAGTAAAAGAAATATTAGAAGTTAAAATTTCACTAATATTTCTTTTTTATTAAAAGAACATTATTTATGTAATTTATACCAGTTATAGATCACAATCGACCCAATATTTAAAAATTATACAATTTAGATGTACACTATGCTATAATATAAAAAAAGAAAAGTGGAGGATAAAGTGAAAGTAGAAGTTGAAATTAATCCAAAGTTAGAAGAAGATAATATAACGATTAAAGTAAAAGAATTGTCTGATGAGGTAAAAGAGATAGTATCATATCTTTTATTATTGGAATACCACAAACAACTGATATCAATGGCGTGAATGGAAAGTATCTATAATTTGGATATGCAATAAAAATTGAAGAACATGATCTAATTGAAAAGCCAAATTATAATGTGAATTTTACAAATATATTACAGTAATATTAAATTTTTAATACTTTTATTATATTTATATTTTTTAAAAAACTCTATGTTATAATTATAATGTGGAATTATACGTAGAGGAGAACCAATAATATGATTACAAAAGAATATGCAGAGGCTTATGCCGAAATTGATGAAATAATAGGGTATTTACCTGAAGAATATGTAAGTAAAATACCAGTTAAATTAAGAGAATTTTTTAAAAAGGCAAAAGATAATGATTATGTGTCTAAAATTGATCCATATAAAACATTAGATAATCAAGATATGAAACCAAAAACAAAAACGCTTTTAACTATTATTTACAGAGAATATTGGTGTAATGAAGAAGAAAGAGCTGAATTAGACAAAATATTAATTGAAAATGATAAAAAACATGAAACAGAGATAAGAGAAAAATATAATCCAGATAATATTTTTAAGAAAAGAGAAAAAACTGAAGAAATAGAAAAAATAGAAGAAACAGCATTAGTTAATTACGAAAATAAGACATGGTATAAAAAAGCAATAGATTTTATTAGTGGATTATTTAAAAAAGTTTTTAAAAGTAATAAATAGGAGTTTGTATGAATAGGGAAGAATGTTTCTGAAAGATGTGTAGGGACACATACATAATTGAAAGAATGTAATCAAACATTAGCAGTTTTAAGAGAAAATTATACAGAAATAGAAAGTCTCAGACATATAACAGAAGACGCTATTAATTTAGAATAATAGAAGAGGTATTTAAATGGACAATCCTTTAAGAATAAATGTAATAAATAGAACAGATACAGAAGACTTTAAACAACTGTGTGAATTAATAAAAAAATTTACAATTGATACTTTTATTAGAAATAAACCAGAAAATTCAAAATTGAAAGGAAATAAAAATAAAGAATTAGTAGAAAAGTCTATAAGGGAGTTTGAAGGCTTAGAAGATTTATCGGTATTATCAAGTAAAGATATAGAGAAATTAAATGCAGGAATTAAAAATCAAATAGAATCTGCTAAGAATTTAATAGAAAAAAATCAAACGGAAACTAGATACTCCATTTTGAAAGATAGAGATAATGTGGTTGCTTTTATGCAGGCTCAAGTTAAAAAAAATAAAGGTAAAAACAGAATAGAGGGATGGAGAAATTTAGCTTATATTGAACCCGAATATTCTGGGAAAGTAGGAGAAACCACTGATACATATGGAAATATTCATAAAAGTGTATATACTAAAGCTATGTATGATGAGATTGGTCAATGGTTTGAAGAAAATAATGTTAACTATGAAAGAACATGTACTGGCGTAAATATGATTAGTAACATACAAACTTATATTTATCATAATGGTTTTTTACCATTTCATAAGAATGAAAGAAATATATTTCTAGAAAAAGATTTAAGAAATAAAATTGATAGTAAAACACTAATAAAAATATATAAGTTGTATTGTGAAAATAGAGATAGAAATAATGCTAAAAGTAAAAAAGATATTCAGGATGAAATAGATGGTACTCTAGAATTTAAGAATTTAAGTGACAAACAGAAACAAGGATTGGTTGAGTGTTATCTTCAAGAAAATGAAAAAGATAAATCATTTATAGACAAAATTCAACAAATATGTAATCAAGTAGATAGCAGATGGAGAAAGAGACAGATTGTTGATTTTGTACATATAGAACTTGGAAAGATCTTAACTTACGATAATTCTGGAAGTGATAATAAAATAGATAAAACAAAAAAAGATTCTGATATGACAAAAGAAAGTAAAACACGTATAGATAATTTATTACATGCAAACACATCATTAGAAAATCAAGAACAAGTTTGCAAAGGAATGGCTGAGATAAGTGCTTTATTATTAAATACTTTAGGTGTAGAAGCAAAAGTAATTGGAGTTGAAGAAAAAGGTGATATAAATGGAGCAAAAAAATATGGAAGCGAGGAAACTATTATTGTGCCTGAAATCTATTCGGTTACATTTGATAAAAATAAACAGAGTATAATTCCAGGTAAAAATGAACAAAAAGAGCATACAGATACTAAGCCAGGTCATTATTATACTGAAATATATATTGATGGTGAAGAACCAATTATTCAAGATTATATGATGGAAGGTGCTTTAGCTAGAATAAAAATTGGAGAAAGTACACTTCAAGATGATATAATACCTGGTTTATGTACGCATAATGATTATAAAATAAGAGTTTCTAATCCAATACCAATTAAACAATCTTTTGTAGAAAAATTAAACTCTGATATAGTACAACAATTTGGAACAGAAAGTAATATTAATGATAAAGTTGAATTTTTATTGAATAAATTAAGGCAAGAAAAGCTAGAATACGGCTTTGAGGAAGTAAATGATTGTTTAAAATATTTAATTAACGAAGAAGAAATAAAAAATGCTAAAAAATCACTTGCAAATTTAATAAAAGAGGATAAAGAGAGTGCAAATGTTGTTTGCGTATATAATATTAATGATATAAACTACTTAATTAGAGGAAATATGGAAAGACTTGATAATTTACCTCAAATAGGAAAAGTTACAAAAGAACAAGTAGACGAAATATTAAAACAAGGTTTTGAACCAAGAGGTAAATTAGATCAAGACTTTATAGGTAAGATGTTTAGAAATCAAGGGGATGAAGAGGCAGGACATGCACCAATTACATATGATATTCATAGTTCTAATTCAGCGGAAACTCAAGAACAAATAAAGAACAATGAATTTCCAGTTTCAAGTGATTTTGCAACTAGTATTCAAAGTATATCACATAATGCTCGTGGATCTGATGTAAAAAATGTGCAATCAGAACTAAGATCAAATATTAAAGATCTAATAAATCAAATGAAGATAAATGATGAATTAACAATTTAGTATTTTAAATTGTTAAAAGTTTAAACAAGAAACAAAGTAGGTAAGATATGGATATAAGAAATAAGGAAGAATGTATTGAATGGTTTATAAATAAAATAGAAAAATCTGGAGTTCTCAAAGGTATAATTGATAAAGATGAGATGAAAAGGATTCTTCAAAATAATATAGAAAATGTATTGTATAATCATGAATATGATGTACTTGATGTATATGCAGCAGACTGGACTGCAGATGAAAAAACACTACATATAGGCGAAAAAGTAGATGATAAAAATTATGATAGAATACTAATACATGAAATGTTACATGCACTTAGTACAGAATATTATAAAGATGGTTATAATAGAGTAGGTTTCTCTAAAAATGGTTATGCAGGTACTATTAATATGGTAACTGGAGAGAAATTAAAAGAAAGTCTAGGCGGAGATGGAATTAATGAAGGAATGACAGAATATTTAACAGGAAAAGTTGTTGGAGAAGAATCAGATGCTTATTATGGAGAGCAAAGAATAGTCAAAATATTAGAGTTATTTGCTGGAAAGGAAAACTTAATAAATGATTATATACATGGAACAGAAAAATCAAAAGAATTAATAGATTCTAAATATGGAAAAAATCTATTTGAAAAAATAAGTTCATTAAGAGATGAAATAACGAAAAATAATAAAGCAATTTATGCTAATTATAAAAGAATAGAGATATATGGTGATGATGATAAGTTTTATGAAACAGATATAGAAAGACTTGATACAGAAAGTAAAAGTATTATTAATGAATTAAACAGTTTATTTATAGAGATGGCGGATAAAGAATTAAATAATTTAACTTCTATTGAACAAAAATTTGATTTTTTAAGAGAATTAATGAGTAAAGGTAGAAATGAATCAGGAAGTAATATTGAAATTAAAAATATACCTTCAAAAACATTAAATACTTTACTTGAACAAGTAACTCCAGAATTGATAACTCAGTATAAAGATGTATTTAATGAAATAAATACTCCAAGTATTGAAAACTTGATTAGTCAGTACCAAAATGGAGAATTAGATTCAAATTTAAGAGGAAATTCAAGTCAAAGTTATTTGGTGGATGATAATAATATTTTATTAGTAAGAAACGGTAGCGAAGAAGACTATAATAAATTTGCTATAAAAAATAATGTATTACAACAAAAAATTTCTGCATTACAATCTAAGGGAGTTAATGTTTTAAGAACAAAAGATATATCATTTTCAAATGGAAAGATATTTACGTTACAAGAAAAAGCAAGAGGAAAAACTTTATACAAAAAAGGAAAAAATAGTGAAGAAAGTATTTTAGATTCACAAAAACTGGTTTTAGAAGCTACAGATGAACAACTACAAAAATACATATCTGATTATTTTGCATTAATGGATGCAGATATATATTGGGATTCAACAGCAGGGAACTTATTATATGATAAAGAAAAGGGTTTTTCATATATAGATCTTGATGACAAAACTTTTTACGAAAAAAATGATGTTTTACAAAATGTATATATACTTTATGGGGATTTACTAAAAGCTTTAATAGGACCTGTTGAAGGAAAACAACTAAATAGTGATTTAATAAATAGTACTAAAAGTGTTTTTGAAAAAGTGATACAAATTATGAAAAACTATCCAGCAAATGTCCAAAATATAAATTTTAACAATGAAACACTTGAAAAAATGATAAACCAAATTAATAGTAAATTTGATTTTGAAATAGATAAGGATATTTTATCAGACAATAATAGAATGAATAATTCCAATGAGCAACAGGAATATGATTTTGAGGTAGAAGATAAAATTAATGAATTGCGAAAACAAATGGAATGGTATTACAATGGGCAAAGTGAGTTATCAGTAGAGGAAATGCATGAACATTGTAACAATCTTGGACTAGATTTTAATACAGAAATTGATAGAGCTAAAGTAATGTCAACATTTCATAAAGAAATGGATGAATATGATAAATTACCGCAGGCAGAAAAGTCTATAAGATGGAATAGCATGTTAAAGAAAGCTAATGATTTAGAGTTAACAATGGAAAATGAGTTGTATTATGCACATTCAAGAAATGAGTTAAGAACTGAAATAGCTAATTATTACTCTGAAAATGGAGCAATGACAGTTACTGAAATCAGTGAAGAATGCTCTGCACTAGGAATGAATTATGACTTTGAGATGAAACAAATAAAAGAGAGTATAGATAATGGGAAACCTTCAAATGAAAGTAAGGATATAGAAGATTTAAAAAAAGAATTTAAAGATGATTATTACTTATATTCGCAAGGCTTATCTGACTTAAGTAAAGATGAATTAAATAAAAAATATGAGGCTCTTGGAATTAGGATTAATATAACATTTAGAAGAAAAGATATGAAAAAAGTTGCTTCAGATGTTTTAGCAAGAGATGTTCAAGGAACACAATCGAAACTTAAACAAGATTACCTGGAGATTGAAAGCCCAACACAAGTAATAGATAAAATAGATAATAACAAAAGTATAGATGAATAACTTGGAGAGTAAAAATGGAAAGAGAATTAGCAAAAAAATTATTTATATTAGAAGACTACAATAGTAAAGAAAATATGGAAGAACATATAAAAGAATATATTTATATGTTAAAAGAAAAATTTCCTGATTTGATTATAACAAGAGAGTTTTATAAAGGTAGTAATGTTTTAGTTAGAGCCACACAAACTCATACAAATAACCAAGACAAGAATAAAGATGAATATGAAATAGAAGAAGTTAGAATAAAAGAAAAGGGAATCAATGGATTAGGGGAAAATGTATATAGAGAAAAAAGTAATGGCAGATCACGAGGTTTTGGGCATGATGGAGGAAATGAGAGAGAAAGAGGTGGTCGCTAATGAAAGAATTAATAAAAGTTGTTGCTAAAAAACTTTTTATATTATCTATAATTGTTAATACAGTATATTCATTGGCTGATTATGGAGAAGCATTTGCGTTATCATATTTTGGAACAAGTTCTTTAACATTAAATAAAATTATAAGTTTAACAATATCAATTTTTGTTCTAGATATTATTATGCTTATAGCAGGTAAAGTGGCATCTTACATTGATAATGTAAATAACATGAAAGTACAAACATCAATACAAAAATATTATTTTAACAAATTGCAATCTATGACTATGGAGCAAATCTCAAATACTCATACAGGATATATACATAAATTAATAACTAATTTATCATTTTATTTTTTTGAAATGACATGGCAATTTGAAATAAGTGTGATACCACTTATTATTGGTGGAACATCAATATTAATAATGGTATGTAAACAATCAATAATAACAGGCATAATTTGTATAATTATTTCTGCATTAGCTGTATTCTTTAAATATAAAATGATTAAAAATAAACAAATATATCAAAAGAAAACTAATGAAGCTGAATCAAGATACAACGCAACATTTATAGATTTTATTCAGAATATAATTGCTGTTAGAAAGTTGAATATTGGAGAATTTTGTAACAAAAAAATAAATGAAAATGCAAATGATTATTTAAAAGCTACGAAGATTAATGAAAGAAAAAGATCTAATACAAATGGTGTTTTTACAGGATTGATGGATTTATTGTATTTAGTTATATTAATTAGTACAATAATGATGGTTAAAGATGGACAGGATGGATTACCTTATCTACTTTTCTACATGGCAGCATTAAGAAAATTATATTCTAATCTAAACAGTTTAGTTAGATTACTAGATATGAACGAAAGATTTAAAACAGCTAAAAAACAACTAGATGAGTATTTCAAAAATAGTAAAGATGTAAAATTGATTAAAGATTTTAATAATACTAAATTAAGTAATGTAGTATTCTCGTATTCTAAAGATTCAACAAAAATAAAGATACCAGAATTTATATTACATAAAGGTGATAAAATAAGTATAATGGGAGAATCAGGTCAAGGAAAAACAACAGTTATGAACATTTTGGCAGGATTATATCCATTAGAAAATGGTGAATTATTAATAGACAATAAAGAAATAAAGGGTAGTAGATTAGATCTTGTTTTTGTATCACAAGAAGTGGACTTATTTGATTTAAGCATAAGAGATAACCTATGTCTAGGAAAAAATATATCAGATGATAAAATATTGGAGTTGTTAGATGAAGCGGGATTAATGAATTGGTATAAAGAATTACCAGATGGACTAGAAACAATGGTGGGAGAAAGAGGAATAAAGCTTTCCGCAGGACAAAAGCAAAGATTAAATCTAATAAGGGGAATTTTAATAGATAAGGATTTATATTTCTTTGATGAACCAACTTCAAATTTAGATGTAGTGTCTGAAGAAAAAATAACAAGTATGATTGAAAAATATTTAAAAGATAAAACATATGTAATCGTAACACATAGACCAAAATTAAAGGAATTGTGCAATAGACATTATGTTTTTAATAATCATATGATGCAGGAAATTGTAAAAATGTATTAAATGATATGAATCAATCTTAATAGAAGGGCTTGATTCACCTTCAGAGTCTCGTTTGTATGAAATAATATATAGTGCAAGTGAAAATGGAATTCTCGAAAATAGAGAATTTAAAAAATGGTGTAAAAAAAATCATAATGAATTATTCAATTGGTTTTATAATTTTTTAGAAAAACAACGTGATCAATTTGTAGAAAAAGGTTATATTAAAAGAAAAAACATAAAAAAGTGGAAGACAAAATATACAGCAACTAAATTTATAAAAAATGATAAAGAAATACAGTATACTTGCTAGTAAAGTAAAAAGTATCACAATAAAAACTAATGATAAAAAAACACATCAATTATTTGCAAATCTAAATGAGAGTACAATACCATATCAAAATGAAAATCTTGCTAAATTTGCAAGTAAATATAAAAGAAAAAATTTTATTAAATAAAGCCTATGCATTAAAAAACTATATAATAGAAAAATATGTAAGTACATAGCCAAGAAGATGATAAATTTACTAACGATTAGAAAAAATTAATCATGGAGAAAGTCAAACAAAAAACATTTTTGCAGAAAGAATTGTGGAAGAGGTTGATGCTAAAAGAGTAGGATTACTTGGAAGAGAATATTTTTTCAGAATTGATTCATATGGTTTAGTGAAAACTTTATCGACAAAATTTCAATAATAATTTATGCGTTTTGTAAAATGCATAAAAGGAGGTTTTATTATGGCAAAGGTACGGAAAATCTATAATACAGGAAGTAACAAAAAAATAATTGTTGTGAAAACTGTAAAAAAGTCAAAACAAAAACCAAAAGAAGGTAATCAGTTTGGCTCAGGAAATTCAGGAATACAAACACCAACAGGAAGTAAATCAAAGCCAAAAGAAATACTTCCAGACATAAAGGACATGGAAAAAGAAGTATTAAAAAGTATTATAGGACAAGATGTGGCTGTAAGAAAAATTGTTACTGCTATATATAGAGCAATAAATTTTAAAACTGTAAAATCAAATATTTTGGTTATTGGAAATAGTGGAACAGGTAAAACTGAAACAATTAAGCAAATAGCCAAGAGACTTAATATTCCATACACTATTGAAGATGCTACTAAATATACCCAAGAAGGATATTATGGAGCAGATGTAAATGAAATGATTTTGAATTTGCTTGAAAATGCCAATATGGATATAAAAAAAGCTCAGAAAGGAATTATAGTAATTGATGAAATTGATAAAAAAGCAGGTCATGAAGTATCTCATGATGTTGCCGGAACAGAAGTTTTAAAAAGTTTGCTTAAAATTATTGAAGGAACAACGATAAAAGTTCCTGTAGAAACGGATTCTTACAATGTAAAGCTTGTTGATTTTGATACTAAAAATATTATTATTATATTTTTAGGTGCTTTTTCTGGATTAGATATAATTAGAGACAAAAGGTTAAATTCTAATCCATTAGGTTTTTCGATTAAAGAGGAAACTCATAAATCAAAAGCGAAATTTTTAAAGCAGGATTTGGTTAAGTATGGTCTGCCAGAAGAGTTTGTAGGAAGAATTGATACTATAATAGAAATGAACGAACTTACAAAAAAAGATTTGGCACTGATATTAAAAAAATCAGAATTATCCATATTTAAAAGGTACCAAAATGAACTTAGCAATATGGGAATAACATTAATCTATAATGATGATTTGTTTGAAAGTATTGCAGAAAAATCACTTGTTCTTGATACAGGTGCTAGAGAGCTTAGTAATACTGTAAATTATATGTTTGAAAACATAGTGTTCGATGTTCTTTCAAATCCTAACAAATACAAAAAATGTATTTTGGATACAGAGATTGCTCAGAATAATACAAAGTATACATTGTCATGATAACAACAAAGTTGTCTTATGGAACTATTCTATAAGGCAATTTTGCTTTTTTAATGAAATGGTAATTCTTAGATTTTCTTGAAAAATTAGTAATCTTGTGGTATAATATATCATATAAAACTTTATTATCCTGTTTTACAGGTTGACATATAGACATTTATATAAAAATATTATTTTCAGGAGGAAAAGAAAATGAAAGAGAAAATTCGGGAAAAATTGATATCAGCCAGCTATAAAAAGGGCGCCAGTGTAGTATCTGAAATTATAGCATTAGTTTTGGCTATAGTGTTAGTACTAACTTGTGATTTCTATTTTATAGCCTGGTTTCCTATCATTCTATCACAAATTATTGTAGCGATTAATAAAACAGGCAGAGAAGTTGTTGAAAAAAACAAACTATTTCTAATCGTTTTGAGTTATGATGGTTTCTGGTTCTTTGCAATGATAAGCTTAATATATGCCATTGGTTATGAAGTAATAAGATATAATAGTAGTACTTATGTAATGTTTTTACTTTTTATAAGCATTATGGATATTGTTGTAATTCCCCAAATTACTAAAATTTTCAAAAAGAAACTTATACAATAGTTTTCTCCCCACAGAGAGTTTCTCTTGTGGGGTTTTAAATTGAGATTTTTAACAAAAGTGAATATATTAGTAATATAAATGAATACAGCTAAAAATCTCTATAAAATATTTGTCATAGAACTGAATTTTTATATTATTAATAAAATTTTTATTAAATTAATACAAAAATAAAATATGATATAATGAAGCGGATTTTTATATGAGAGTGTTAAATTTGAATCAAAAAGAAATAAGTATAATATTTAGTAAGATGGAGAAAAAATGAAAAGAATAAAAATGGAGAGCAAAATATTAATAATGTTAGCTTTATTTAGTAGTTCTGTTGGACTATAGGGAAATTTTAGATAATTATTGGATTCAAGATAATGGATTTTCTGCAACAGATATAAGTAACGTATTAAGCATAGGGACATTTGTATATGATTATAACCTTTATAGCTATTACTTGGCCAATATTAATTGGAGCAGCATATGAGGAGGTTTGTGATGGCCCATATATAAATTCGGTAGAAAAAGAAAAACAATTGTCTTTTACAAATATAAGATATATTGAGAGATTCTTAGGAGAAGCTATTGGAGTTTTCTTTTGTGGAACAATGTATGAAAAATACAACAAAATATTCTGCACATGCAAAGGCGGACGAAATGATTGAATTTTTAAACCAATTTAAGAATTTGAAATTAGTTTTAGTTAATCATGGAGAAAGCCGAACAAAAAACATTTTTGCAGAGCTAATTGTAGAAGAAGTTTGATACTAAAAGACAGGAACAAAATTGTATTATAGAAGCATTCGCTTTTTTAATGAAAACAATTGACTTAATCTTAGATTATCTGTAAAATAATACTATGAAAACATATAAAAATACAAGTGATATTAATAACTAAAATAAATAAGGAAGTGATAAAATGTTAGAATTAGAAGAAAATAATAATTTACTTAAGAACCTAAAACAAAAAATACAAGAATTGGGTGAATCTCTTTGACATAGCTAAGTTAGAAGAACAATTACAAATATTAGAAAAGCAGACTATGGAAGAAAATTTTTGGAATGATAGCAAAAATTCTAGTAAGATATTAACTCAAATTAAAAACATAAAGAACAAAACAGTTGAATATAAAAAAATAAAAAATGAAATTATTAATTTGCAAGAGTTGTCAGAATTAGTACAATTAGAGCCAGACGAAGAAATAGCAATTGATATATTAAAAAATAGTAATAAATTACAAAAAGAAGTAGAAAAGTTTGAGATTAGTACTTTTTTATCAGGAAAATATGATCAAAATAATGCAATAATAACAATTCATCCAGGTGCAGGAGGAACTGAATCACAAGATTGGGCAGAAATGCTATATAGAATGTATACAAGATGGGCTAATAAAACTGGATATACTGTAAAAGAATTAGATTATTTGGAAGGTGAAGAAGCTGGAATAAAAAGTGTGACATTTGAAATTATTGGTGAAAATGCATATGGATATATGAAATGTGAAATGGGAGTACATCGTTTAGTTAGAATTTCGCCTTTTGACAGTGGAGGAAGAAGACATACTTCTTTTGCATCTATAGAAGTGCTACCAGAAATAACAGATGACATAGAAATTGAAATAAACCCAGATGATTTAAGGATTGATACTTATAGAGCTTCTCGGAGCAGGAGGACAGCATATAAATAAGACATCTTCTGCAGTTAGAATTACTCATATTCCAACAAATATAGTTGTAGCTTGTCAATCTGAAAGGTCTCAAATTCAAAATAGAGAGACTGCAATGAAGATGTTAAAGTCAAAACTAATAGATTTAAAAGAAAAAGAACAAAAAGACAAAATAGAGGATTTAAAAGGTGTACAGATGGATATTGCATGGGGAAGTCAAATTCGCTCTTATGTTTTTTGCCCATATACAATGGTAAAAGATCATAGAACTAATTATGAAGTTGGTAATGTACAGGCAGTTATGGATGGAGATATTGATGGCTTTATGGAAAGTTATTTGAAAATGAAAATATAAAATTTTAACATAATAAATTTAAGATGAATATAATATATAGAGCAGATTTTTATTTAAATCAGCTCTATATATTTTTTAAAGAGGTGATCCTAATGGACACTATAGTTTTAAAATTTGGAGGTAGTTCTCTTTCTGACAATGAAAAATTAAAATTAGTAGCAAACAAAATTACAGATTTGTATGATAAAGGACATCAAATAGTAGTAGTTTTATCAGCACAAGGAAAAACAACAGATAAATTAATTTATGAAGCAAAGCAATTATCACATACAATAGATAAAAGAGAGATGGATTCTTTACTAAGCAGTGGAGAACAAATTTCGATAGCAAAATTAGCGATATTATTGAAATCGATGGGATATAAAGCAATTTCATTAACTGGTTGGCAAGCAGGAATTTATACTAATAATACTAATCAAGATGCTATCATAGAACAAATTGATATATCGAGAATTAAAAATGAGTTACAGCAAGAAAAAATTGTAATAATAGCAGGATTCCAGGGAATGAATGAAAAAATGGATATTACGACTTTAGGAAGAGGCGGATCTGATACCACGGCACTTGCTCTTGCAGCAGCATTAAAGGCGAAAAATTGTTATATATTTTCAGATGTAGATGGAGTATATACTACAGACCCTAAAAAAGTAAAAGATGCAAAGAAATTATCTGCATTATCTTATAATGAAATGATGGAAATATCAAGTGAAGGTGCAAAAGTGCTTCATAATAGATGTGTTGAAATAGGCGATAAATTTAAAATTCCAATTATAACAAAATCAACATTTAATCATAAACCAGGAACAGTTATTTCAGATATTATTGAGGAAAATACCATAAAAAGTATTATAAAAAAAGATATTTCTAGAATATCAATTGTCGGAAACGGAATTATTCGTAATTTCAATTCTATTCATGACATACTTAAGTTAATTGAAGAAGAAAAGTTGGAAATACTTAATTTTGAAATTTCAGAGTCTAAAATAAGTATTACATTTAAAGATATAATAGAAGATAAAATTGTAGATAAATTTCATTCTATTATTTTTAAATAATAACAAAAGGATATAGGGAAAATCTATATCCTTTTAATATTAAAAATAAATTTTTGTACTAATAACAAATTATCATATTATTGTTCTAAAAGAGACAAACTCTGAATATATATAATTTAGCAAGGTAATTAAATAAGGAGGTATGGCAGATGACAATGGATGAGAGAAAAACAATTAATACAAGCGTAATACAAAATCTTATTTTGGAGAATAGAGGAAAATTAAGTATTTCGGGAGTATTAGATGTTTTAAGTTTTGATGATCAAGTTGTTATAGTTGAAACAGAATTAGGACTTTTAACAGTCAAAGGAGAAAATCTTAGAATTAATAAGTTAAGTATTGATACATCTGAGGTGATTGTAGAAGGAGATATTTCATCTTTAACATATAGTGACAGTAAAACATTAGAAAAGTCAAAGGGAAGTTTCATTAGTAAAATTTTTAAGTAATTAATTACATAAGGAGAGACAATAATGGTTACGAATCAAGCTTATTTATTTTGTATTTTTATAATAAATGGCATTATAATAGGAATACTTTTTGACTTCTTTAGAATACTAAGGAAAACTTTTAAAACTAGTGATTTAATTACATATATAGAAGATTCTTTGTTTTGGATTTTAACTGGAATTATTATTTTATACTCTATCTTTGTTTTTAATAATGGAGAAATCAGATTTTTTATATTTTTTGGAATTATACTTGGCGTTTTCTTATATATGCTTTTATTTAGTTCGTATATTATAAAAATAAATGTTAAAATTATAAATTTTATAAAGAAAATAGCATCAAAAATAATAGAATTTTTATTACTTCCAATTAAATATTTTTATAAGATTATAAAGAAATTATTCTTTAAACCTGTTTCTTTTGTTATTATAAATATAACCAAAAGTTCTACAAAATTATGGAAAAAAACAACAAAAATATTAGAAAGGAACAAAACAATAAAAAATAATGTAAAAAATTAAAAATATAGGAAGGAATTTAAAAGTTTATGTAGAAATATATAAATATGATATCCGTAAGGATTTGTACATTAGAATTGGAGAGATTAACTTATGAAAAAGAACAAAAAAATATATATAAAATTATTAATATTTATAATAAGTTTGTATGCTATATTTACACTAATTAGCCAACAAAACACATTAAACCAATATAGTAAAAATAGTCAAGAATTATCACAAAAAATAGAAAAAGAAAAGCAAGAAAAAGAAGAACTTGCTAAGAAAAAAGAAGATGTAAATTCATTAGAATTTATTGAACAAACAGCAAGAGAAAAATTAGATATGTATTATCCAAATGAAAAGGTGTATATAGATAAAGGAATGTAATATAAATAATACATTCCTTTTATTGCACTCTTATTTTTTACCTTTTTTGTAAAATCTGTTTAAAATTTGAAAAAAATGTGTTATAATGAATTCATTATTATATTCTTAAAAATTTCCCCAATTTATATAAAATTAATAAATCTCAATTAAAGGAGGTATTTATGCAAGATTTAGAAGAATTAAATTTAGCAGAGTTAAAAACACTAGCAAAAGAAAATAATATTAAAAATATATCAAAATTAAAAAAAGATGAGCTAATTACAGTTTTACATCAAATTTTACAACAAGAACCAAGAAGTGAGATTGCAGAAGGAAATTCTGAAACAATAGAAGACAAAGAAAATAATAAACAGCACTATGATGAAAACGGTGAACCAATTGTAGATTACAAATTGACAAATCAAGGAGACGAAATTGCAGAAGGTATTTTAGAAATATTGCCTGATGGCTATGGATTTTTAAGAGGGGAGAACTATCTATCTAGTGATAAAGATGTCTACATATCTATGGTGCAAATAAGAAGATTTAGACTAGACACAGGGGATATTATAAAAGGAATTTCTAGATATAGAGAAGGAGAAAAGTTCCCATCTTTAATTTTTGTAGGGGAAGTAAATGGAGAACATCCTGAAAAAGCGATGAAAAGAAAAAGATTTGATGAACTAACACCAATATATCCAACAGAAAAACTAAAATTAGAAACAACACCTAACGATTACGCAACTAGAATAATAGATCTTATGTGTCCTATAGGAAAAGGACAAAGAGGTATGATTGTAGCTCCTCCAAAAGTTGGAAAAACAACATTATTAAAAAAAGTTGCTAATAGTATAAGCAAAAATAATCCAGAAGTTGAATTAATAGTATTATTAATAGATGAAAGACCAGAAGAAGTAACAGATATGAAGAGATCTATAAAAGGACAAGTAATACATTCTACATTCGATGAGTTACCTGAACACCATGTAAAAGTAGCTGAGATGGTTTTAGAAAGAGCTAAAAGACTAATAGAACACGGAAAAGATGTTGTGATATTATTAGATAGTATTACAAGATTAACTAGAGCTTACAATTTAGTGATTCCATCATCTGGAAGGACATTATCAGGAGGTATCGATCCTGCAGCATTACATAAACCTAAGAAATTTTTTGGAGCAGCAAGAAATATTGAATATGGAGGAAGTTTAACAATATTAGCAACAGCATTAATTGATACAGGCAGTAGAATGGATGATGTTATATTTGAAGAATTCAAAGGAACAGGAAACATGGAAGTACATTTAGACAGAAAATTATCTGAAAAAAGAATTTTCCCAGCAATTGATATTAATAAATCAGGAACAAGAAGAGAAGATTTATTACTTACTACTAAAGAAAGAGAAACAGTATTTGCATTGAGAAAAGCGATGAATAGTATGCCTGTTGCAGATGTAACAGAACAAGTTATAAGTCAAATGACACAAACAAAAAATAATACTGAATTTATAGAAAAAATGGATCACTATTTAAGAAGATTTAAATAATAAGGTAAAAATTTGAAAGAAAGTTATATAATATAATTAATACTGGTGTTTGGAAAATGAAATATAATGTAATAAGGAGTGAAAATATTAATATATGCAAAAATTTAATTATCATTCACATACATATAGATGTATGCATTCAGATGCAGATATGCTAGATGAAGACTATATTAAAGACTACATAAAAATGGGCTTTGAAGAAGTTGCTTTTACAGACCATTGTCCTGAAAAAAATATAATAGATAAAAGACCTAGAATAAGAATGTTGTATGACCAAAGAATTGAATACCTTCAGAGCATACAAAATTTAAAAGAGAAATATAAAGATAAAATTATAATTAAATCAGGATATGAAGTAGAATTCCTACCTGGTGAAGAAAAAAATATACAAGAATTAAAAGATGAAACAGATATTTTAATTTTAGGACAACATTTTGTATATGGTAATGACAAAGAACTTAAAATATTAGGAAAATGTGATTTTTCAGAAGCAGACTTGTTAAGATATGCTGAATATATAGAAAAAGCAGTAGAATTAGGTATACCTGATATAATTGCACATCCCGATATATATTTAAGCAAAAAAAGGAACTTTGGTAAAATAGAAAAAGAAGTAGCGACTAGAATATGTCAGTTAGCTGAAAAATACCAAATTCCGTTAGAGATAAATTTAAACAATATTTTTCAACGAACATATAACGAAAATAGAATATTAAATAATTTCCCACTAGACGAGCAAAGAAAAAAATTGGTAAATGTTAATTATCCCAGACGAGAATTTTGGGAATTAGCAAGTAACTATAACTTAAAAGTATTATATGGATTAGATGCCCATTATAGAGGACAAATCCAAAAATGGAATGAATTGATTATTTTAGCAAATGAAATGATAGGAGAAGAAACAATAAATAAATTAAAATTTATAGAAAATATACATGACGCTAATGATGAAAAATATTTAAAGAAAATATTTTTATCAGGAATTGAAACAACATTAAAAGCAACAAATGATAAAGAATTAGAAAATAGAATAAAAAATTTTTCTAATTTTTAACAAAATATTTTTTTGAGGTGTAAAAATTGCAAAATATAAAAAGAGAACAAATAAGACAAAGATTTCCAGAAGATATTGACATTGGAAAAATGGAACAACATGCTATAAATTTAGCAACAACGCAAACAGATGAATTATTAGATAGATATTTAAAATTGCCAGAAAGTAGAAATGGTGCATATATTAATTCTGATTTAATGAAGATGACATTTAAGTTTTATGCAGAAAGTTTAGAAAATAGAAGAAAGTATAATATGTCAGTAACAAACTCTGCTGCAGTACTTACGAATGAACTATATATTAGAACAATAAATAACAATAATATAAAAAGAAGTATATTTATATTAGGCCCTTATGGAGCAGGTAAATCATATTTTGCACAAGCATTATTTGAAAATAAAGAATTATTAGATGACAGTATTGTATATGAAGGCTCAATAACTCCACCTGCATTTGATGAAAAAGTTCAATTGGCTATTGATAATGGAATAACACCATATATCATTGCTTTAAATCCAACTTTAGAACTTTCCTTAAATAATATTAGAGAAAGAGCACAGGAAACAGGAAGAAATGTAGAAAAAAAGAAGTATTAGATAAATTCTCGAATTTTTATAACTACATGGTAAACTTAGTACAAAAATTTGAGGGTATAGATTATTTAATATATAATAAAGAAACTAATGCTCCATTAACTACGGATTGTAGTAGTAAAAATTTAGAAGATTTATATCATGGCTCAAGAGAAGAAATTGAAATCGAATATGACAGAATTATTAAAGCTTTAGAACAGCGTGATAATGTGAATAAGATATCTTTAAAACACTTTTTAAAGGATGGACTAACATCTGGTTTAACATTTGAAGACACGTCTAGAGTAAAATCAGTCGAGGAATTATCTAAAAATAAAACAAAAAATAAATAAGGAGGACTTTTATATGGTCAATGAATATTCGCGTAACTATACAGAAGTTTTAGAAATTCTAAAGTATATTCCGATTGACGAATACAATAAAATTCCAAAACAAAAGATTGAATTTTATGAAAAGTATAAGGATAGATCATATAAATATGAATATAATTTTAATAGTATTTCCAAAAATACAAAATGTATTTTAACAAATTTATACAAAGATTATATTGCTAATGATAAAGAGAAAGAGCTTATAAATAGCATATTAAACTTGAATTGGCAAAAAAAAGAATATGAGAAAAGGAAATTATATAATCCAAATTCAATATTTAGTTAAAAAGATGTTCCAACTGTTGTAAAGCATGAAAAATAGTATTGATAAAATACTATTTTTTATATAATTTTATGGTAAAATGACATAAAATTATATGCATATATTGCCTTAGAAAAGGGAGAAATGAAAATGAGAAAAAAAACACCAAAGGTATTGAATACGAAAAAAAATAGAGATTCACAATATACTCATAGCAAATTTGAATTACCTAATTTGAATAAATTTATATATGAAAACATGCAAAATAGAGAAAGAAGTACAGATTATAATTTATTATACAGAATTTCTAAAATCATGTCTACTGAATTAAAAATAAAAGACAGACATATTAATGAAATTACAAAACCTATTTCAGAAAAACAAACTAAAGAAGTGACTTTACAATTTTTTAAAGAATTAGATCAAGAACTATATGAAAAGGCCAAAAAAGTTATTGATGGAAATAGTGATATTGGTTTTAATATGTATATGTTGGATGGAAATGAGGACTTTTCAAAAACAAAAAGTGATGGTATGCCTGTACATACTAAAATTCCTTGTGTATTTTCAAGAAATGGAAAATCAGCTGTATATATGCCCTACAAAGGAACTATAGAAGATATTTATTTGTTAGTACATGAATTATCTCATACATTTGATATAGCAAAAAATAACAATTCTACTAGAAATATGTTAGGTGAAGTAACTCCAGCTTGCTTTGAAACAATGTTAAATCAATATTTAATAGAAAAAGGAATTGCTACAAAAGAAGACACTACAAATAGAGAAATGGGAAGAATTGTTCATTATTATGATGATGCAGTAGAAACATTTGCAAAGTTAGAATTAATAAAAATAAAGGAACAACAGGAGAATATAACACATAAAAACTTTATTGAAATTCAGAAAAAATATGGAATAACAAATAGACAATTAAGTTATGTTTTAAAAAGATTAGCAAATTCAGGATCTAATGTTGATTATAAAGCAAGATATATGAATGCTCTATTAATTTATCCACATTATATGGAACAATATACAGAGAATCCACAAAAGGCAATAAGAACTTTAAAAGAATACTTTAAACAAATAAAAGCAAATAATTTTGAAAATAGTTTAAAAACTTTAGGAATAAATCCATGTATAGAAAGTATTCAAAAATTAGTAGAAACAACAAATAGAAGAATTGAAATTTTGGAAAACAAACAATCAGCGATAACAAAGAATACTTGGAATCAACCAGATGAAAGATAATAAAAACTTGCATATGATTTTATATATAATATTATTTCTTTTATGTTAGCATATTGAAAAAATAATAAAATTCAATATAATAAATTTGATTTATTGTATTAAAATACATTAATTATAAAGTATGCTGAAGTAGATTCCATTCTAGGTTTAATGGATACAAAATATATTATGGAAATACCAAAGCAATTAAGAGAAATGTTCAAAAATAAAAAATCAAATGATTATGTTAATGATAATATAAGAATGTACAAAAAATCAAATTTAAAAATGTACAAAAATGTACATAGTTAAATTGAAAAAAGTACATTCTTTTTTGTTATACTTTTATGGGAGGTATAACAAATGAATGAAGAATACAAAAAGAAAATAGAAAAATTAAAACAGGAGTTATTAATAATGAAAACATTAAATATCAAACCAAATTATTAAGAATTATTCAGAATTTATAAAGTAGATAGAAGAACAATTGAAAAATATAATAACGGATATAGTAAATCAGAAATTAAAAGAAATAGAAAATCAAAATTAGATAAATATTATGATGAAATATAGGAACATATGCAAGACACTGTAAACCAAAACACCCATATACGAAGGGCAAAGATGAATCAGCAAATAGATTCGTGAGTTGGCTTATACCATATAATCATGAATTTAAAAATGAACAAGAGTTAATAAAAATAATAGAAGAAATAAATTTAAAAGTAAATAAACAGGTTAATTCCAGTACAGGAGTAGCACCAATAATGCTTTTTAACAAAGAAAAAGAATATCTTAAACCATTGCCGAATGAAGAAATTTAAAAACATTATTTAAAAGATACAATCCGAGTAAAAGTATCAAATTCATCATTCTTTTAAAATATATAAAAAATGTGATAATTTGTCGAAAAACAATGTAAAAAATGTGATATAAAGCATTGAAAGAATGTAAAAAATGTGATATACTAATGCTGAAGGTGATAATATGAGATTAAAAAGAAAAATTGATGAATATTTAATAGAATGGAAAAAAAGCAAAAATAAAATGCCATTAATAGTAAAAGGTGCGAGACAAATTGGAAAGACTGAATCAATAAAAAACTTTGGGTTAAATAATTATAAAAGTTTAATTGAAATAAATTTTGTTTTACAACCAGAATATAAAGACATTTTCGACAAAGGGTTTGAAATAGATAGAGTCATTAAAGATATCACATTAAAGAATGGAGATTTTCAATTCATACCTGGAGAAACATTAATATTTTTTGATGAAATACAAGACTATCCAAGTTGTGCAACGGCTTTAAAAGCCTTTAGAGAAGACGGAAGATTTGATGTTATATGTTCTGGATCCTTAATGGGAATAAATTATGAAGAAATTGAATCGAATAGTGTAGGCAATAAAATTGATTATATAATGCATTCATTAGACTTTGAAGAATATTTATGGGCAAAAGGATATAACAATGAGCAAATAGAAGATTTATATCAATGTATGAAAAAAAATGAACCATTATCAAAAATACAATATGATGTTATGATGGAAAATTTTCAAGAATACATGATTGTTGGAGGAATGCCACTAATTGTTAAAACATTTGTTGAAAACAAAACATATACTGGAATTCTAGAAATGCAAAAGCAAATAATATTGGACTACGAAGAAGATATTACTAAATATGCAGGTGGACTTGATAAAACAAAAATACTAAATGCATATAGAAAAATTCCTGTATTTCTAGGTAATGAAAATAAAAAATTTCAAATAACAAAAATTTCTTCTGGAGCTCGAAATAGGGAATATGTTGGAGTCGTAGAATGGCTAGAAAATGCTGGAATAGTTAATATTTGCTATTGTCTTGAACAAGTAAGTTTACCGTTAAAAGGAAACTATAATCCTGATAATTTTAGATTATATTTTGGAGATCCTGGTCTACTGATTGCAACATTGGATGAAGAAGCTCAACTTGATTTAAGAAGAAATAAAAATTTCAATACTTATAAAGGTGCGATTTATGAGAATATAGTTGCAGATATGTTAGTTAAAGAAGGATATAATTTGTACTTTTATAGGGACGAAACAGGCAGACTTGAAATGGATTTCTTTGTAAGAGATACAAATTATTTAATTCCAGTGGAAGTGAAGGCAAGTGATAATTCCACAATATCTTTAAATAATTTAATTGATAATGATAAATATAAAGATATAAAATACGGAATAAAACTTTGCAATAAAAATATTGGATTTAATGGAAAATTTTATACATTTCCATATTTTCTTACATTTTTATTAAAAAGATATTTAAATGAAAACTAAATTATGATAAACTATATAATAGGAAGGAAAGTTATATGGCATATTTTATTAAAGCAAAAAAATATAAAAAATATTTTAAAAGTACTTCAAGAAATGAACTTAATATGATTAATAGCCAGTTAAATAGTAAAGATGCCTTTAATT